>Ga0315536_1000205_pt1 | contig 29363 bp, 26 predicted proteins | sample SalMarSW160230MG_FD_203093 | JGI IMG/M metagenome (GOLD analysis project Ga0315536, IMG submission 203093) | Salt marsh sediment microbial communities from the Plum Island Ecosystem LTER, Massachusetts, United States - Salt Marsh Sediment SW1602-30 ...
GCTAAAGGGCAAGTCCGCATTCGCGCCGCATCAGCGGCGCGAACATTATATATTAAGAGTACGCTTCAAAATGCGGAAGCGTGGCCTATTTGAACTGTGTCGTCTAAGAAGTGAACTCTCCAGCGGGCTATAAGCGTCAAGGTATAACTTGTACATATAATTGAGTGATATCTAATTGTCAACCAAATACGGGACGTGGCGTTCTGGGAAAAGACCTCTTTGATGGACTTGCAAAATGCTTGAATATGTGGTTATTGAATGTATTATATGGCAGCGCGATAAAAGATAAAATATGTTATTTTTGTGTTATGGATCAATTTGAATCATACTTGAGATCAGGGCTTTCCATTCCGGAAAAACGGCGGAAGTTCTATCTCGCTTGGGTTTCCGGACTCTTCGCCTTTCATAACAAAGGTCCTATGGCGGAAATCTCCACAGATGAGATAGAAGCCTATCTCAGACGTCTTTCCAAGAGCCGGGAGGAGTGGCAGGTCAAGCAGGCAAAGGAGGCCATAGATCTCTTCTTGTTCTTTCGCAGGAAAAGACTGCGGCAGCCGTCTAAGAAGTCCCTGGACATGGATGCAGCCTGGAAAGAGGCAGCCGATGAAATGGTTCGGATGCTTCGTCTCAAGCACCGGTCCCTTGCTACGGAAAAATCGTATCTCAGTTGGCTCCGGTCATTCTATGGATTCGTGGGAGGCAAACACCCTGATTCCCTTAAGGGCTCCCACGTAAAGGATTTCCTGAGCCATCTTGCTGTTGAGCGACGTGTGGCCCCTTCAACCCAAAATCAGGCTTTTAATGCGATTCTCTTTTTCTTCCGCCATGTGCTGAACCGGGAAATCGGGGATTTGGATGGAACGGTCCGGGCTCATCACAAGCGCAGGCTTCCTGTTGTTTTGACTCGTCGGGAAATACTCCAACTCTTTGATCACCTGGACGGACAGTGCCTTCTCATGGCCCAACTGGCCTATGGGTGTGGGCTTAGGGTAAGGGAATGTGTCAGTGTGAGGGTAAAGGATATCGATTTTGAGCGGGCCAGCCTCATTGTCAGGGCCGGCAAGGGCGACAAGGACCGGTTGACCGTCTTACCGGAGAGCCTGAAGAACGATTTACGGGACCACATGGAGACGGTACAAGAATTATTTGCAAAGGACCGGAAGGAGGATGTGGCCGGTGTGTATTTGCCTGGGGCACTAGAAAGAAAGTACCCGGACGCAGGCAAGGAATGGGCGTGGCAGTGGGTTTTCCCCTCTAAAACCCTTTCCGTTGACCCGCGGTCAAAAGTGGTAAGACGCCATCACGTACATCCGAGCACACTGCAGAGAGGAGTCAGGCAGGCTGCCAGGGCAGTAGGCATTTCAAAACAGGTGTCTGTTCATACGCTTCGTCACAGCTTTGCCACTCACCTGCTGGAAAAAGGGTATGACATCCGCACCATACAGGAGCTTCTCGGCCATGCCAGTGTTCAAACCACGATGATCTATACCCATGTGGCCCAGAAGAATGCACTGGGGGTCAAGAGCCCGTTGGATTTTTGACAGGGTAGTGATTGTCATACTTGTTTTCTATTGCGCCTCATCAATGTGGTCGGGGTCGGGCCGTCATAGTTTACTGATATTTAACCGATTTGACTCCAATTATAGGTGTTTTCGGAGCCTATATCGCTATTTCTAGGGTTGAAATGCTCTTACGACGGCCCGACCCCAATTAGCCCCTTTAACCGCCCCTGCCTTTTGGCCATCGCGTTCAGCCTGTTGTTGAGCTTTCCTCTGACTCACAAATGCTGAAGAGCCACCATCTCGCGCCCTTGCGTCCACCGCGCGGCTGCCTGTCGAAATAGATCTTCATCGTGTCATTGGAAGTCGTGGCCACCTCAAACCAGTGCTTGCGAACATACAACTCGGGACTGCCGTGGCGGCACTTCCCGGTTTCGCGCCACGTGCGCAGCACGGCCGCAACTGCTATGGTTCGGCCTCGCCACATGAACTCGCGCGGGAGCCCAGGCTCTCCGACTGCCATGCGCAAGGTGTCACACCTGGCGACCAGGGGTCTAATGGCTTCACTGACGAATCGCTCAGGCATGATTACTGTTCTGTTGGCTTAACGGAAAAGAGCTCGAAATCTCAAAATGTTACAACTCAAAGATTACTCTAGCATTTTGCTGCATGTCCCTTCTTGAGTTCTCAGGCCTCGCTTGTTTAGACCCAAAAAATAAAAAACCTCATCTCTCCTCACGAGAAACGAGGTCTTAGTATTCACTTCATTGGATGCCCTTCGGCTGGCGTAAACGCCCCACACCATGGTCCCGTCGTCCAGTCGAATGGATACCACGGCCCCACTGTTTATGCAAACGATTCTGAGGAAAAACGGGCCGTCAAGCAGCGGATCAAGGCCATTAGGTACAAATTGGCTCTGACCTTTTAGGCCTTGACTAAGCGAAGAGACTGTGACAGTTTGGCAGGATCTAATAGCCCAATATTACTAAACAAAATTGTTTCGGCCATCATCGCCCAAGGTGGCGCTCTGAAAACCCTGTGCGACTCAAGCGACGAGCGGGAGCGGGCGAGAGATCTTTACTCGGGGAAATATGGAAGCGTCCTGGAAGACCATAAAGGGAGAACACAACTATTTGCTCCTGGGTGTCACCGGCGGGATTGCTAGTGGAAAAACGATGGTCGCCAAGATGCTGGAAAAACTCGGTGCACCCTTGATCGATTTTGATCTGCTTGCAAGACAGGTCGTGGAGCCTGGCAAGCCCGCCTTCAAAGAAATTGTGGACTACTTCGGGAAGCAGATCCTTCAGGAAGATGGCACTTTGGATCGGAAAAAGCTTTCAAAGATCATCTTCCAAGATCCGCGGAAAAGAAAAAAGCTGGAAAGCCTTACCCACCCACCTATTTATGAGGCATTTTTGAAACAGGTCAATGCCATCGCGGACAAAGACCCAGCGGCCATCATCCAGGCCGTGGTTCCTCTTCTGATTGAGAAGAACTTACAGTCCATGTTCGACAAGGTCCTGGTGGTTTATGTTCCTCAGGAGCAGCAGATAGAACGGCTGACCCGGCGGGATAGCATCAGTAAAGAGGAAGCAGCCCATATGCTCAGGGCTCAGCTTCCCATTGACGAAAAACTGCAATATGCGGATTTTGTGGTGAATAACGAAGGTCCCATGGAAGAGACCAAGAAACAGGTGGAAGAGGTCTGGCGGGAGCTTAAGAGACTTCAAGGAGAAAAGGCCAAATCAGGGTAATAAGTTTGTGTTCCCCGTAGTAAAAGGAGATCCCATGTCAGCCATTGAGGAACTTCCCAGAGAAAAGCTCCTCCTTCTGCTTGAAAATTTCGCCAAGAATTGGCTCGCCCACGACGGCCTGTGGTTTCAGGCCGTGGAGCAGGCCCATGGACTGGAGCACGCCATGGATCTTGATGCCCGGGCATGGCGCCGTTTTTCGCCCATTGAGGCAAAACGGATCAAGGCGTTGCTGGGCCTGCCTGAGCGCGGCGGGCTTGAGGCCCTGAAAACCGCTCTGGAATATCGGCTGTACGCCGTGCTGAACAAACAGCACAGCGAGCTGAAAGATGGCCGCCTCCGTTTTTATATGAACGACTGCCGGGTGCAGAGCGCCCGCAAACGCCGCGGGCTGCCCGATTTCCCCTGCAAGCAGGTGGGCCTGGTGGAGTACAGTACTTTTGCTGCGGAGATCGATCCTCGAATTAGAACCCACTGCATCGCCTGTCCGCCGGATAACCATCCGGACGAGTATTACTGCGGCTGGGAATTCTGGATCGAAGACGAGGTGAACAGGGGAAGGCAGGGGGAAACTGTTTAGATGAGGTACTGATGGTAGGTTTCGGCCGACCCGCACCGCACCGTGAGTATCTGGGACCCAAGGGGACCCGTGACGGAGACACGGGCCGAGACGCTATCTTCAGTCTTGCTATACCTTACACAAAGGGTCGCCGCCTCATGAACGATTTCCTCGGGCGCACCGAACGGGATCAGGACCGTTGGACCCGCCATGTCCGTCATGTGCAGGGTCACATCCCTATGAGGATCCAGGAGTTTTGAGATCTGTTTGTTATCCTCCTTGGTGCGACCCACAATGACCTTGTGCTGAGCGTCCAGGCGAAAGTGGCGGCCATATTTTAACAGCTCAAAGTCTCGCTCCTCACAGTCTTGCTGGTGGTCCAGGAGATCTCTGAGCCGCCTGGAAAAGCCCACGTCCGTCAGGAGGCACCCCCCGGCCGGGGCGGGATAATCGGTGACGCCAAAGGCCCCGGCGAGCTTGATCTGCTCCTTTCGACCCCGACCGGAGATGTCCAGCAGGCGCTCACGGTCTACGAGGCCCTGTTGTTCGGGAATTGTCGGCGGGAGCAATTTCGCGCTCAAGGGACGAAGGATGTAACCTTGAAAACCGGATTGCTTTTCAACGTATCGAAGCGAAGGCCGGGTCTGAGACATGGGGCGCTGGCCAAGGACCTCACCGGAGAAGAGAAAATCAAACTTCTCCTTTTTCATGATGGCGCCTGCCATCTGAAACATCAGGGCATGACAATCCAGGCAGGGATTCATGTTCGCGCCATAGCCGCAGTTGGGATTCTTGAGCATCTCGATGTAGACGCTGGTAATATTTTTCACCATGAGAGGAATGCCCGTCATTCGGGCGGCCCGACGGGCGTTGTCTGAAGTGAAAAAAGGGGTTTCAAAATTGATCCAGGCCACCTCGATGCCTTGATCCTGGAGAATCAGGGCAGAAAGGATGCTGTCCAGCCCGCCGGAAATCAGACCCAGGGCGCGAACCGCTGCGGGTCTTGGTTTTTGGTCTGCCTTGTTCAATGAGCTTTCCTTTGAGGAGGTTGCAACCATGGTTCAGAAAATCGCAAAATCACGTATCAAGAAGATCTTACAGATTCTAAGGAGCACCTATCCTGATGTCAAGACGGCCTTGCGCCACCGGGATCCCCTGGAGATGCTCATTGCCACCATTCTCTCAGCCCAGTGCACGGATGTACGGGTCAACGAGGTGACCAAAACCCTGTTCAAGAAACTGCGAACGGCCAAGGACTATGCCAATGTCCCCCTTGCCGAACTCGAGGAGATAATCCGCCCCACGGGATTTTTTCGAAACAAGGCAAAGAGTATCAAGGCTTGCTGCGCGGGACTTGTGGAAAAATATGGCGGAAAGGTGCCGGAAAGTATGGAGGCCCTGGTTGAACTGCCGGGCGTTGGGAGAAAAACAGCCAATGTGGTCCTGGGTAGCGCCTTTGGCATCCCGGGGATCGTGGTGGACACCCATGTAAAGCGGGTCTCTCAGCGCCTCGGCCTCACGAAAGAAAAGGATCCGGTCAAGATCGAATCCGATCTCATGGACCTGATTCCCAAAAAGGACTGGATCGACTTTTCACATGAACTCATCTGGCACGGACGAGGGGTGTGCGGGGCCCGCAAGCCAAGGTGCCCGGAGTGCCCCCTGCGGGAGCTTTGTGACTACGGGCGAGAGATTTCCTGAGAGGATTTAGCCCGACCATTTTCCTTTTCTGGGACAGACGGCGCCTCCACAAGATATGCGTCAAAGAAGAAAGGCAGGCTATGAAAACCTGCCTTCTCCTTTTGACCATTGAATCCAGCTTGACTTTTTAGGCTTCCTTACAAACGGGACGAGACCCCCCCAAACATCCTAGAAATGGTAGGCGACTCCCAGACCTATGTTAAAGTACCGGATACCAATTTCAGCGCCGTCAAAGTCGTGATCACTGAACCCGAACACGTAGCTGCCCTCAAGGCCGATGGTGACCTCCGGTGTTGCCCACCAGTCCACGCCCAGTCCGACCTTGCCGCATACCTGTGTGTCGCTTTCTGAACCGCTGGCAATGGGTGCTGCATACACTGTCACGTCACCGTCCCAATCGGCGTACATGGCCCCTGCGCCAAGAACGACATAAGGGCTCACATCTCCGGTCATAGAATACTTGCCCTCAAGCATGAATGTCATGACATCCAGGTCCGAATCAATATCTATTACCCCTGTTCCACCAATTGATTCATCCCACTCAAAATCGGTTAAGTAACTATAAACAAATGCGATCGAACAATTGTCATTGACATGATAACCGATGGTTGCACTGCCTCCCCAGCCATCGTCGAAATCCACATCCACGAGGTTTAGCAGGTCATCTTCCAAGTCACCCGTATCAAAGTTTTCTATGGCCCATGAACCACCGATGCCGACGTACCAACTCTTACTAGCAGCGGCATCTGCGCCGTAAGATGAAGTACAAAAGCATAGTACCATCAAAAGCGCAATAAGAATCAAAGACTTCTTCATTTTGCACCTCCTGTTGTCCTTGGGGGTTATGGTTCTGAACCTGATCATCAAGGCTCCTGACGGATCAAAAAAGATCCTGTCAGGAGCCAGTTCAGCCCGCTTTGAGAGGCTTTCTCATCTCCAACACCGACAGATGGAGTTAAGAAAATGATGGGAAGAGCTTGCAGTGAAGATTCTCACACTCGGATACAGGGATAAGATCAGAAAGTCAAGCTAATTATCGCACAAACCAAAACAGAGCCTGGCATTCTTCGTGGTCTGGTCGGCGATGGCTTCGGCACTCATCTCCTTGACTCGCGCCACCTCCCGCAGGGTGATCTGCACATGGGCCGGCCTTGCGGCCAGTTCACGATAATTTACCGGGCTGTCTGTTTCGAGCAGCAGGTTGGCAAGCGGAACGGCCTGGATGGCCTTGGCATGATAGGGGTTGTACAGGAGCGCCGGGCAAGCCGACATGTAGTAGCCGGCGCCGGCGATAAGAGGGATTAACTCCAAGGGGCCGCTGTACCAGTGAAAGACCGCCTTCTTGAGGCCTGCCTCCTGGATCATCCGAAAGGCGGTCTCATGCGAATACCGACAATGAACAATGACCGGCTTGTCATGTTTCTTGGCCACGGCAAGGATTTTAGGAAAGAGGGCCTTCTGGACCTTCTTTTTGGTCTTGGCTTTATAGTCCAGGCCCACTTCACCCAAGGCCACGCAGTGCACCAGGTTGGCGTCAATCTGCGCCAGGGTGTCGTCATCTGCATCGGCACGGAGGCGCCACGGATGATACCCCATGGCCGGAAAGACAAAGCCCGGATATTGGCCTGCTATTTCCATGGTCTTCTGGTTGGAGGCCATGTCCTGTCCCACGGCCACAATGGCCACGACGCCGTCATCCTTTGCTGCCCTGATGGCTCCATCCGGGTCAGACAATTCATCCAAATGAGCATGGGTATCAATGACAGGAGGCCTATTTCTCATAAATATAGATATGTTCGATGCCGGGCTTTAGGAAAAAACTGCTCATCTGAACCTTTTCCTGGTTCCGGGAAAAACTGATGACAAATTTTCTTTCACACGCCACCCTCTCCAGGCTCTTGATGTCTTTGAGTTCAATCGTGGGATGGCTGCAAAAAGCCCACTCCACCGCGTGGTCGTCTTTCACACCCACGATGTCCACGGGACCCTCTGGAAAGCGCGGATTACGAAAGGCAGGAACCGGCCGAAAACCTTGCTCTTTCAAAAAATCGTACAGGACGCACCGAATCGTCTCTTTGATCACGCGATCGCTCAAGTACCCCTTGGGAATGGTGCTCACGGCTTCCAATATCTTCTTCTTGATGGCCTCTTTCATGGGTCTGTTCCGCCCTTCGCATCACCTCTTTGCCGTTGACAATCCATACCCGAGCCGGTATCCCTGGTCAACCTATTATTCGGTCTAAACGTTGAGCAGTCGTCTCTATCAAACCTTAGAATTTGACAAGGTCCTTGATGACCTGGCCCGCAGGGCCCAATGCCCCCTTTCTGCTGAACGTCTTCGGCACCTGCAACCCCTTTCCAGTATAGAAGAGGTCCAAGGGAGTCTGGCGAGAATCTCCGAGGCCCGCACCTTGATGGACTCCGGCGGGTCTGTCCCCATGACCCCCTTCGAAGACATAGGCAGCCATTTGGACTCGGCGGCCATCGAAGGAAGTCGTCTGGACCCGAGGGCCTTGCGGAACATCCACGCCGTGCTCGGGTTAAGCGCACGGCTTGACAGTTTTCTCAAGAAAAATGAGCCTAAGCTCCCCCTCCTGCATGAAGCCGCGGCAGGCCTTACCCCCAACCCTGACCTAGCAAGAGCAATTGACAGGGCCATCGACCTGCGCACCTTGGAGATCCGTGACCAGGCCAGTCGAACCCTGGCCGCCATTCGGCGTAAGATGTCCAAGGCCCGTGAGCAGGTGCGCAGACGGCTCGAAGAGCTTCTGGACAGGTTCGCCCGCAAGGGTCTGCTGCAGGAACGCCTGATCACCATGCGATCGGGGCGGTGGGTGCTGCCCGTCAAAGAGACCCACAGACATTTGGTCAAGGGGGTTTTGCACGACAAGTCCGCCAGTGGCGCGACCGTTTTTTTAGAGCCCCTGGAAACGCTGGAGCTCAACAACCAGGTTCGCCGGCTTGAAGCAGAAGAGCATCACGAGATTGAAAAGGTCCTCCAGGCGCTCACAGACCTTGTCCGCCAGAGCCTTCCTGAACTGAGACAAAACTTTGAAATCCTGGTTATCCTGGATGGTATTCATGCCATGGCCCTGACCTCTCAGGCCCTAAACGAACATGAACCCGCCCTGAACACGGACGGGGTCCTCAGCATCAAGAATGGGCGTCATCCGCTGCTCCTCCTGAAAAAGGCGACTTTGGCGGATGTGGTCCCCCTGAATCTATCCATCGGGGAACACTTTAACACACTGGTCATCACCGGCCCCAATGCCGGAGGAAAAACGGTCGCCCTCAAGACCGTGGGGCTCCTGGCCCTGATGGTCTCATGCGGCCTCCACATCCCGGCCGATGCCGACTCGAAGATTCCTCTGTTCAAGGGCATCTTTGCCCACGTAGGCGATGCCCAATCCATCGAGATGGACCTTTCCACCTTTTCCGCCCATCTGATGGAAATCAGGGCCATCATGGACGAAGCATCCCCCGCAGATCTGGTCCTTGTCGACGAGATCGGCACGGGCACCGACCCGGCGGAAGGCGCTGCCCTGGCCATGGCCGTGCTGGAGGCCCTGACCGTCAGGGGCATGGTCACCATGGTGACCACCCATCATGGCGCCTTGAAGGCATTCGCCCACCAAACCCCTGGCATGGCCAATGGGTCTATGGCCTTTGACACCCGGACGCTCACCCCAACGTACCAGTTCCGTGCCGATATCCCCGGGTCCAGCTATGCCCTCGAAATCGCCAAGCGGATGGGCCTTCCGGAAGCCGTGATCACCCGTTCCAAGGCACTGAGGGGAAGCCAGGCCAATCGGTTAGAGGACCTGATCTTGACACTGGAAGAGCGCCTTGAGCAAAACAAGCGATTGGAAAAGGATCTGAAAACGGAAAGGCTTGTCGTAGATCAGCTGAGAAAACGGTTTGAGGAGAACAATGCGCGTCTGGAGCGTGAAGCGAAGCAACGCCGCCACCAGGCAACCCAAGAGGCCGCTGCCATTATTAAGCAGGCCAACGCCACGGTGGAAAAGGCCATACGAACCCTCCGGGAAACAGGCGCCACCAAGGAAGCCATCCGTCACTCCAAGGCCCTTATCCAGGAGGAAAAACAGGGCCTGGAAAAGGCGCTTGCAATCGCAACGCCTGACGAGGACCGTCGGAAGAAAGACCGGCTCTCAGATGCAATCCCGCCCGGGTGCCGAGTTTACTGGAAACGAACCGGCGTCTCGGGGACCGTGCTGTCTGATGAAGATCCGGCCGGCCGTGTCCTCATCGCCTCCGGCAAGGTAAAGGCCCGGGTGCCTGCTGAAGAATTGAGTCGGGCCGCCGATATTGAAGAATCCTCATCAGATCGGGCCTGGGGTGTGGAGATCCACATCCCGGAAAAGGTTCAGCCAGAACTCGATGTGCGAGGGATGCGGGTGGAGGAGGCCTTAGATGTGGTGGACAAATTCTTGGATGATGTCTTGCTGGCCGGCCTGAGGGAGGTTCAAATCGTCCATGGCATAGGGACCGGTGCGCTTCGCAACAGCCTGATCCCGTTTTTGAATCGACACCCCCTGGTCCAGTCGATCCGTGCCGGAGGTCTCCATGAAGAAAACCCTGGGGTGACTATTGTGGAAGTGGCAACCAGGTAAGGCAACCTGCACCAGGCTTCTTCATACGAGCAACGTACGGTCACCCCCCTGCCTTTTCGCCCGGTACATGGCTTCATCGGCCCTTTTCGCAAATTCCGTCATCCCCTCTTCCGGCTTGTATTCAGCGATGCCTATGCTGACGCTGACATCAACATGCGTGCCGGGCACAGGAGAAAAGCTCATGGCTCGAAATCCCTTCCTGATCCGTTCTGCGACCTTCGTGGCCTCCGGCCCACGGGTTTCGGGCAAGACCACGGTAAACTCATCGCCCCCGTACCGATAACCCGAGTCGTTCTTTCGCATACAGCCCTGAATGACTTCCCCCAGCTTGCCCAGGACCTTGTCTCCTTCCAGGTGGCCGTAAGTATCATTGTAACGCTTGAAGCCATCCACGTCCATTAACAGCAGCGACAGCGTGTGCCCGTACCGGTCCGCCCGGGCTGTCTCGGACTGCAACTGCTCGAAGAAGTGTCTGGAGTTGTGAAGCTTTGTGAGGTCGTCGGTGACCGTCAGTTCGCGCAACTGTTCTTCCATTCGTCTCCGCTCGGCAATCAGCCTTCGTTCCCTGAGCACCCGCCTTAATCTGGCGATCAATTCTCTGGGACGCACCGGCTTCAGAGCAAAGTCGCTGGCACCCTTCTCCATGGCCTCTTCATAAGAAAACTCTCCGCCGTAACCGGTGATGATAATCACATCAGCATGATAGTTCTTCTTCACGATATCGGTGAATGCAAACCCATCCAACCCCGACATCCGAATGTCCGTGATCACCACGTCAACATCTTCCTTGTCCATCATCTTCAAGGCTTTTTCCGCACTCACAGCGCCCGAGCACGCATAACCCACCTGGTGAATGATCTCGCAAAGCGTGGCCCTCACCTCATCCTCGTCATCAACAACAAGGACGGAGGAGGAATCCGGATCCTTCTTAGCAGCTTTATTCATGTCCTTGGGATGGCCCATGGATGAGCCATTGGCTTGGTTGCCACCCGGCGACAGGCAGCGCGATAAGTCAAGAGATGCCGTTCGGTCGGAGAGGTTTGTGGCGGAGAGAGAGGGATTCGAACCCTCGATGGAACTTTCGCCCCACACTCGCTTAGCAGGCGAGCGCCTTCAGCCAGCTCGGCCATCTCTCCAAAACTCCGCAAACGCGCAAAATGATGAACCTGGATGTGAACCCGCCGTTCTTAATAACCCCTCAGGTACCGTCTCACGCCCTGCAAACGCCAACCCTCGGAGGAAGAAATCTGGCGGAGGGAGTAGGATTCGAACCCACGTCCCATTTCCGGGAAACGGTTTTCAAGACCGCCGCCTTAAACCACTCGGCCATCCCTCCGCGCCAACACTGTCAATTAGGATGAGAGCCTGCTCCATGACGCCGGCTGTTGCAAGGAATTCCTGCTTGGGCAATACCCTGTTGGGTATGAACCGCACGGCATTCTTGTCTGTCTTGGGGCTCATTATCCCGATAATCGCTTTCATGTCAACCGGATTCACACCTCAAAGGGAATAGGAACGTATCCTCTCTTCGGCTCGGACATACTCCACCTTTAGGACGATCTCCCACCCAAGGCATGTTCGGTCGACCAGAACGAAGTCGGCGGAAAGGCGCCACAGCAGAAAGTGGAAATTGCCTACCCGCAAATGGGGGATAACCCCCATTGACCGGCCCCGGCCCCAATGGTAGCCGTAATACAAGAGGCCGGGGGAACTTTCTTCCTCCAAGACCCCACAAGACGCCAAAATCCATTTCTTGCAGGAAACAATGGCGCTGAGTAAGGCCATCCAGCAAGCCTCCGGCCTCACATTTTCCACAACAGACCAGGATGACCCCTGAATGCACCCTCACATTGTTGCCGGCGAGTTGACAAAATTCATGATTTCAAGTACCTATATAGAGGAATAAATTGCTTCGTCGGGGCTGAGTGCTAACTCGCCTGACGAACGGTCTGGAAGAAGGATAAAACCGTGGCAGACACGAAGGCCCTTAATGTGGGGATTGTTGGCGGTGGTGCCGGGTGCAAGGCAATTATGGACGTCATATTTGCCCAAAGGCTTGGCCACCTTCGAATGCGCCTCATCGGGGTGGCCTGCACCAATCCCAAGGCAGTGGGTTACCGCTACGCCCAGGAAAAAGGTATTTTCACCACAAGGGACTACCGCGATCTTTATGGCCTCAAAGGGCTCAATATGATCATTGAGTTAACCGGCCGCAAAGAGATGGCAAACAAGATTTGCTTGACCAAGCCGGAGTACGTACGATTTATGGATCATGTCGCCGCCCGTCTTTTTTGGGACGTCTTTCAGACAGACGAGGCACTGCGGCAATCAGAAGAAAAATACAGTACCTTGGTTGAAAACTCCTTGACCGGTATTTACATCGACCAAGACGACAAAATCGCATTTGCCAATGAACGGTTTGCAACGATTTACAAATACTCACGAGATGAGTTGATAGGCATGGATCCCAGGCAACTGGTCCACCCCGAGGACAGAGCCTTCACGAATAAGATGAGGCAAAAGAGGCTGAGAGGAAATGGGGCCCCTTCGAAATATGAAGCCAGGGGGCTGACAAAAGACGGTGAAAGTATATGGATCGCCAGGAGAAACACCCGCATAGAATATAAAGGCAGACCTGCCGTACTGGGTAATATCGTTGACATTACCGAGCGCAGGCAGGTGCAGGATGAATTGCGGGAAAGCGAGGAGTACTTACGGACCATACTGGACGCCATGCAGGCCGGAATCATTATTATCGATCAGGAAGCCCATGTTATCGTTGATGCCAATCCCGCTGCTGTCAGATTGATCGGCACTTCCAGAGAAGAAAGCGTCGGCAAGGTGTGTCACGAATTTATCTGCCCGGATAAGATGGGACAGTGTCCGATCACCGATCTTGGGAAGGAGATGCACGACTGTGATTGTCTGTTGCTGACAGCTAGCGGCAAGAGTGTGCCGATTCTCAAGACCGTGGTGCCCATTACATTGAACCGCCGGCGTCATCTGCTGGAAAGCTTTCTGGATATCACGGGGCGGAAGCGTGCTGAGGAGCAGCTCAGGGAGAGCCAGGAGAGATATCATACGGTGCTTGAAGCCTGTCCGGACCCGCTTGTTGTCTATGATATGGAGGGTCGCAGTGTCTACATCAACCCGGCATTCACCAGAGTTTTCGGTTGGACTTCCGAGGAGGTCTTGGGCAAAAAAATAGATTATGTCCCGCAGGACAACTGGCCGGAGACCCAAATGATCATTGACAAGGTACTGGCCAGAGAGGCTTTCTTTGGCATTGAAAGCCGTCGATATACCAAGGAAGGAGACCTTCTTACCGTCGATATAAGCGCGGCCACTTATTTGAATCGTAACGGGATGCCCGAAGGCAGTGTCCATATTCTGCGAGACATTACCCACCGCAAGCGGGCTGAGGAGGCCCTGCAGGAAGCCCATGACAAACTGGAGCAGCGTGTTGAAAAGCGCACGGCCAAGCTGGCCAGAATGACCGAACAGTTAAAGCTGGAACTCGCCGAGCGCAAGCGAGTCGAGGAGGCGCTGCGTCATGCCCACAAGGCGCTTGCCATAGAGGCCGACGAGCTCCAAGAAGCGAATGAAGAGCTGTCTCAGTACGCTTACGTGGTGTCCCACGACCTGAAAGCGCCCCTGCGAGCAGTCCGCAACTACAGCGATTTTTTGCGCGAAGACCTTGAAGGGACTCTCCATGGAGACCAGAAGGCATATCTCGACGGTCTCAACCGTGCGATCGGACAGGGTGAAGCATTGATTGACGATCTGTTGGCATTTTCACGTGTGGGCCGATGGATCGAGCCTGTGGAGAGTCTGGACCTGGGGACGTTTCTGAAGACATTGAGCACGTCTCTTGAATTCGACAGGGAGATCGAGGTGGTCATGGCGAACGACTTTCCCACCATTGAAGCCGGGCCGACACTTGTGACGGAAATCTTTGAAAATCTCATCAGCAACGCCGCCAAGTTCAACGATTCTGCCCACAAGCGTATCGAAATAGGCTGGCGGCCGGCGGGAGACATGGCGTATGAGCTGTTCGTGCGGGACAACGGCATTGGAGTTGAACCTCGCTACCATGAACAGATATTCCGCGTATTCCAGCGCCTACACACGAGCGCGGAGTATCAAGGCACGGGCGTAGGTCTTGCCATTGTCAAGAAAGCGGTAAGTAAATTACACGGCTCCGTCCGAGTAGAATCGCAGGCCGGCGAGGGAAGCACGTTTTTTGTTACCCTTCCCAAGACACAAGGAGAAGACCAAAGATGACCAAAGACTCTTTTGCCGTACTCCTGGCTGAAGACAATGAGCACGATATTCTTGCCACTAAACGGGCGTGGAAGAAGCATCACATTGCCAACCCCCTGTACATCGTTGAGGACGGGGAAGCGTGTCTGGACTTTCTCCATCGCCGGGGAAAGTACGGCGAGCCCGAGGCACCCCCCCGACCCGGCATTCTTCTTCTTGACATCAACATGCCGAAGATAGACGGTCTCGCCGTTCTTAAGCATATTAGAGAGGATCGGAACTTACGCCATCTGCCTGTTGTGATCCTTACCTCGTCAAAAGATGAAGAGGACCGACTCAGAAGCTATGATCTGGGCGCCAACGCTTACATCGTGAAGCCGGTGGGGTTCGACAACTTTTCCGGGGCAGTGAGGACCATTAACCTGTTCTGGAAGCTCGTGGAGCTTCCGGGAGGAGATCATGAACTCCATTGAGACATCATCGCGGCTTCGCATGCTCCTCGTCGAAGACAACGAATTCGACAGGCAGGCCTTCCGCCGGGCATTCCAGAAGAGTCAGGTCCCCTCTGAGATTACGGAATGCATGAGGGCCGAGGAAGCTCTGAAAACAATTCGCACCCACGCTTCCTCTTTTGACTTGGTGGTCATTGACCACGGCCTGCCCGGCATGTCCGGCTTAGACCTGTGCAAACAACTTCGTCATGAGGACACCCCGTTGCCCCTGGTGATTCTAACGGGCAAAGGCTCAGAGCAACTTGCCATCGAAGCCCTCAAGGCCGGCGTCGATGACTATATGATCAAGGATCCAGGCCGAGGCTATTTGGATCTTCTGGTCGTTGTACTGCCACAGGTAGTGCGCAAGCATGGAGATCGCGTGGCTCGTAAGGCGGCAGAGGAGGCGTTGCGAAAAGCCCACGATAAACTGGAACAGTGCGTCAAAGAGCGCACGGACAAACTGGCCAGGACGACGGAGCAATTGATGCTGGAACTCACGGAACGAAAGCGTGCTCAGGAATCTCTTCGTTTGAGTGAGGAACGCTTCCGATCGGTGGCAGAAACCGCCAGCGACGCCATCATTACCATTAACAGCCAGGGGGAAATCGTTTTCTGGAATCATGCGGCGGAAAGCATGTTTGGCTACTCAGCCGAGGAAGCAACTGGACAGACGCTGCCGGTCATGATGCCACAACGATTCCGAAAGAACCACAAGAACGGGTTGGAACGGGCCGTTTCAACAGGGAAATCTCGAATTATCGGGAAAACCGTTGAAATGGTCGGTTGTGGCAAGGATGGCAGAGACTTTCCTATAGAGCTTTCATTGGCCAAGGGGAAAACAACAGAAGGCGTCTTCTTCACCGGCATCGTCCGCGATATTACGGATCGCAAGCGGGCTGAAGAGGAAATCAGGCATCTTTCCCAGCAACTGATCAGGGCTGCAGAAGAAGAGAGAAAGAGGCTCGCTCGGGATCTTCACGACGAATTGGGCCAGGCCTTAACCGCCCTGCACTTTAGCATGGAGGCCATGCACGACTCCCTGCCAGCAGAAATGAAGGCCCAGAAAGGAACCTGTGACGAGTTGATTAGACAAGTCGAGGAACTGGGAGACAGTATCAGAAGCCTCTCATCCGAGCTACGCCCAGACATGCTCGATGACCTGGGGCTTATCCCCACTTTACAATGGTATATCAAAGACTTTGTCAAACGCGTGGGAGGGCTAGAGATAGATTTTCAGGCCATCGGGATCAAGCAACGACTTGAGGCGGAGATCGAAATCGTTCTGTATCGATGCCTCCAGGAGGCCCTAAACAACATCGCAAAACATGCCAAAGCGAAACACGTCAGTGTCTTATTGACCTGCAGCCATCCCAAGCTCATATTCACCATAAAGGACGATGGCGTGGGCTTTGAACAGGCGGAACGTGAGGTGCCGGCCGGTGCAAGAAAGCAGCCGATTGGTCTGCTAGGCATGCGAGAACGGGTCGTTTCCGTAGGAGGCACCATCGACATTCGTTCCAGCAAGGGGAAGGGGACCGTGATCAGGGCTGAGCTGCCCTTTTCTTTTAGAGAAGCCGTGACGTGAAATGAAGATTTTGATCGCTGATGACCACGCTATTGTTAGACAAGGCCTCAAGGAGCTTTTGGACAGCCAGCCTGACATGGAGGTGGTCGGTGAGGCAAAAGATGGCCAGGAGGCCCTTGAAAAGGCGAAGTCCATCCGTCCCGATGTAACGCTTCTTGATATTGCTATGCCCGGCCTGAGTGGTCTGGAGGCCGTTCGTCTAATCAAGGAAGCTGTACCCGATGCCGCCATCGTGGTTCTCTCCATGCACGAAAAAGAGGCTTACGTACATCAGGCCTTCTCCTCAGGCGCTCTGGCCTACGTGGTCAAAGCTTCACCCAGCTCTGATGTCCTTGAAGGGATCAGGGCGGCGCACCGTGGAGAATATTTCCTGAGTTCCAAGATAAGAGCGGAGGTCATCGGCCGTTATTTGGAGAGCCGAAGAGAAAAACCCGCTGTTCGCGGCTATGATCTCCTCTCCGATCGGGAACAGCAGGTTTTCCGACTCATGGTCGAAGGCAATTCCACCAACCAGATCGCCCACGTTCTTTGCGTGAGCCCGAAGACCGTGGAAAAACACCGTAGTAATGTAATGAATAAACTGGGTATCCATGACCTGGTAGCACTGGTGAAATATGCGATCAAAATAGGCATTATCGATCCCGAGCTCTGGGCGGATTAGACACCCTTGCTTTATGTCCCGCCAATTTGTCGGTTACACCCTCATCAAGAAGTAGGAATTCCCTACCCCTAAATGGGGGCTGCCCCCCATTGACCGCCACCGCCTATCTGCTTAAACTTTTTGGCCAACTCCTCGCGCCGAACCCATCCAACAACGGCGATGGACCCGCAAAAAGTCCACAAACAGACGGCACGGAAAAGGCTCCAAATGCGGGGCGAGCGAACCCTGAGGCGCGAAGGGCAAATCGCACGGGGGATTCGGAAATGGAACAGCGGGAAAGGCCGATAGACGGGATGCCGGGAGCTGAGCGAAGAAAACACGAGCGCTTCAGCGTTCGCAACGGGAGCTTTGCTGAGCTTTCCCCTCAGTTCACCATCCTTGGACAGATTATGAATATCAGTACTGGCGGGCTTGCCTTTCGTTATGTTGCCAGCGCAGAGAGGTCAAAGGAATCATCTAAACTGAGCATATTGTTGACGGACGGAAGTTTTCGTTTGGACAAAATACGGTTCCAAACCATTTGGGACGCCCCAATGCCTCGCGAATTCTCTTTTGGTGCTATCACATTGCGACAATGTGGCGTGCAATTTAAAGCATTGACGCACGGACAGCAACTTCACCTGCAATATTTCATGAGGCGCTACAGCGGAGATGAAGGATATGTCGCCCGTGCAGACTATGTCAGGCATGAGGCACCGGGCCGTTAGGGGAATGTGCAGCAGAGTTGACCCTGACCCAGCGGCCTCAGGAAACCTTCATGGGGTAGAACGCCTATCGCAGAAGGGACGGCCTTTCATTGGTTCCCAAAGCCTCGCCACTCGCCACAATCAGGGCATTGCCAGGTAATGGCATTGCAGGTCATACCCCACAGATTTTCCGCCATGCACTCGGAACATATTTGAAAACCACAGCGGCAGGTCCAGCAGAAGGGAAGTTTTCGGCCGCATATATGGCACCAGTATTCCTTTTTGCGCCTTCTACGTAGCCGCTGTCCCCTCTTGGTTTGTTGTGCTTCCATAAAGTTCGCCTGGTTTAAGCTCCCAATTTCAATACTATAATACCAGATAAAGCATTGTCTATGCCGCCCCTTCCATAAGTTACCGGGGGCGCGTTGTCATCACCCTTGATTCATGCTAACAGTGCCGATCAACAGGCAAACACCATGGCCTGGTTCAGCGGGCTTGCCTGTTGATTCATTCTTGTAGCACACTTGATATAGGAAGGCTTCATGACCTCGAAGGGGAAGACCATTTATCTCGTCGATGGAAACAGTTACATATATCGAGCCTACCATGCCGTACGTCACCTTTCTACCAGCCAGGGACTAGCCACCAATGCGACCTTCGGGTTTACGAATATGCTTCTAAAGCTTCTTTCTGAGCACGACCCTGAATATATGGCTATGGTCTTTGATGCCAAGGGCCCCACCTTTCGCCACGAGATCTATAATGCTTACAAGGCAAACCGTCCGCCCATGCCTGAGGATCTTCTGGTGCAGATCCCTTTCATCAAGGAGTTGGTTGAGGGAATGAATATCCCCTCATTGGAACTGCCGGGCTACGAAGCCGATGACATTATCGGAACCCTTGCCCGGACCGCGGAAGCAAAGGGGTTTGGCGTTGTCATGGTCACCGGTGATAAGGATTTCAAACAGTTAATTTCCGGCTCGGTGAGTATGTGGGACCCCATGAAGGACCGAACCATCGATTACGCCAGCCTAAAAGAAGACTCTGGCCTGGAGCCGGCTCAGTGGGTGGATGTCATGGCCTTGGCGGGTGACACTTCGGACAATATTCCCGGTGTGCCGGGCATCGGGCAAAAGACCGCCGTGCAATTGATCAAGGCCTTTGGAAGCACGGAAAAACTTTTTCAGGGCCTTGACAAGGTAACAAAGAAAAAGCTTCGTGAAAACCTCACCAGGTTTCATGACCAGGCTATCCTGAGCCGACGCCTGGTTGCCATCAACACGCAGGTGCCTTTGTCTGTACAGCCGTCCTCCTTGAAGATTTCAGCGCCTGACAACCAAAAGCTGGCCGAACTTTTCAAGCGCCTAGAGTTTCGAAAATTGCAGCAGCGGTTTCCGGTTCAAGGAGGACTCAGTCATAAAGACTATCGGGCTATTGTAGATGACAAGGCCCTCGAGTCGTTGAGCCATGAGCTTGAAAAGGCCGGATGCTTTGCCGTAGACCTTGAGACCACTGCCAAAGATCCCATGAGGGCCTCGATTGTGGGCATCTCTTTTGCGCACCGGGCCAACAAAGCGGTCTACATCCCCCTGCGTCACAGCTCGGGTGGATGCCTCGAACCTGAGAAGACACTTGCACGGTTAAAGCCTCTCCTTGAAGATCCGCACCTGACCAAGGTGGGCCAGAACATCAAGTACGATTGGATTGTTCTGAAACGCTCTGGTATTGAGCTCAAGGGGGTCATCTTTGACACCATGGTGGCTTCGTATCTCCTGAACCCCACCCATCGGGCCCACAACCTGGAGATGATTGCGGCCGAATACCTCGACCATAAAATGATCACCTATGAGGAAGTCACGGGGAGCGGCAAACACCAAATAGGCTTTGACCAGGTCTCGATAGAAGATGCAGTACCCTATGCCTGTGAGGACGCCGATATCACTCTGATGGCCTGTGAGGTCCTGGGACCGAAACTGCACGACAGTGGCCTTGGGAGCCTTTTCGAAGACGTGGAGATGCCCCTCATACCGGTGCTGCTGGACATGGAAATGACAGGGATTTGTGTGGACAGGGCTCGTCTGCAATCTATATCAAAAGATTTTGAGCGGCAGCTTCATCAAATACAGGAAAGGACATACGCCATCGCTGGAGAAGAATTCAATATTCAATCACACCAGCAGTTGGGCCGCATTCTATTTGAAAAATTCAAGCTTCCTATCCAAAAGAAGACAAAAAAGAAAACCGGTTATTCCACGGACGTGGAGGTCCTCACCACCCTGTCAGTAGAGCACGAACTCCCGGCCCTGGTGCTCCAATACCGCTCACTGGCCAAGCTCAAGTCGACCTATGCCGACGCCCTGGTGGATCTTATGCATCCGGAAACGCATCGGATCCACACCTCCTACAATCAGACCATCACGGCGACCGGGCGTTTGAGCAGCAGTGGTCCCAATCTTCAAAACATTCCCGTGCGCACAGAGGAGGGGCGGAAGGTGCGAGCTGCCTTTGTGCCTCGAAAGGGCTGGACCATGCTCTCGGCGGACTATTCCCAGATCGAGCTTCGCCTCCTTGCCCACTACTCCCAGGATCCCATTCTTGTGGAAGCCTTTCAACAAGACCAGGATATCCACACCCGCACAGCGGCTGAAGTCTTTCAACTCTTTCCGTCCATGATCACATCGGAGATGCGCCGGCAGGCCAAAGTTATCAATTTTGGCATCATTTACGGCATGGGACCATTCAGGCTAGCCAGGGAGCTGGGCATCAGCCACAAAATGGCAAGGACGTACATTGAACACTATTTTGCCACCTACGCGGGCGTCAAGCAGTTCATTGACAGGACTATCGAGGAAGCACGGAAGGTTGGCAAGGTAACCACGCTGCTGGGGCGTCACCGCCGATTGCCCGATATTTCCAGCAAGAACCGGACTGCCCGCGAGTTTGCCGAGCGCACTGCGGTCAACACGCCGCTTCAGGGCACGGCGGCCGACCTGATCAAATTGGCCATGATACAGGTACATCAGGCCCTTGACCAAGAAAACTTAAGGGCGAAGATGCTTCTGCAGGTCCATGATGAACTGGTGTTTGAAGTCCCGCCTGAGGAAGTGGAGCAGATGCAAGGACTTGTCCAGTCCATCATGGAAAGGGCGTACAAACTGACAGTGCCTCTCAAGGTAGACTTGAAGGCAGGCCCAAACTGGGCAGAGGTCCATTAGACCTTTTCTTCTTCAAAGCCCTGCTCTAAGATCGCTTCCTTGACGGTCTTGTAAACACTTTTGAAGGTCCCATCAAAAGAAGCGGGAGAGACACGCCCTACCTCTATAAACTTGGCCACAATCTCTTTGGTCACCTTCAGGACCTGTTCGTCAAGCGTTCTCATATAGGTTCCGGAAACCCTCCCTCGTGGGCTGCCAGACTACGCTCCAACCAGACTCCAATTCGTCCATCAGAGTTTCAGCGTGAAAATCGGCAGGCCCGCAGCGGACGCGTGTGAGATATGATCGACGCGGCCGGCCGGAGTTTTATACCACATGTGCGGATCTCCTTACAAGGAAAGTTGACCCAACCTGGCATAACCACCATGGCAACCGATAAGAAAGCTGGCGTCCGTCCACGAAACGCTATCCAATCAATGGACACGCGCGTCGGTTTCCAAGGCAGTCCAGCAAGGTCGGGATTCGCTCTGAGCAAACCCGCGGAGAACGCCGCTCAGAGGGAAAAAGCCATTGATGGATGGAAACTAGTGTCGTGTCTCAGAAGTAACTATCATTAGTCACCATGTAGCCGAAAGCCTTTTCCGCGCGACATTGAGCGTTTTCGGAATGAGCGGTCAGCTGAGTGAAGCGTTAAGAATCATAAACTGTTTGAGGGCCTTAGCCCGAGTTTTTATGATTCAGCGCAACGAAGCTGACGTCCCGGAAATGCTCACGGAGCCCGGAAAATGGCTTGATGGCAACACGTTACTTTCTAAAGGAACTTCTGGGACACGACACTAGCTGATGATACCATCGACCATAACACGATTTGGGTGAGAGACAGGGGGAAACATGAGTCATTGTCTCTTGACAAGCAGCACCTCTTTTGTTACGAGATCGTTGCATGAGTCGAGCGGGACACATTCAGATACATCATCGTGAAAACGCCTGGGGCTGGTGGTGGCAGAACGGCAGAGAGGGGTCTGTCCGCAGCCAGCGATTGGTATAGAATATAAGACCCCATCAAAGCCGCGGACAGTTCTTTCACAAGCCGCGGCTTTTTTTGTCCAAAAAAGATCGGTTTCTCCGGCCCTTGGTGGCCCGAGGTGAACCGTGTCTCATTGAAGGAAGGAGTGACAACGGACGTCACATGCAGTAGGGGTTAACCAGTCATCTACCAATCATGAGGAGGAGCGAAACATGAGACAAAAATCAGCATTCGCAATGGCCGGAGTGGTTCTCGCATTACTGATCACAACCATCTGGATGCCACAACCTGCTACAGCAGGAGCGATTAAACTGAGCTATGCAAACTTCCCACCCGCGCCCACGTTTCCTTGTGTTCAGATGGAACGGTGGAAAGCAGAAGTCGAAAAGCGCACGGCCGGAAAAGTGGCCATTGACACATACCCGGGCGGCACCCTGCTCGGAGCCAAGAATATGATGGATGGTGTGATTGCCGGACAAGCCGATATCGGCTGCCTGTGTATGGCTTACCAGCCCGGGCGTTTTGTGCTTACCAATGCTATTAGCCTGCCCCTTGGTTTGCCCAATGCAAAGGTCGCCAGTCTCACGCTGTGGCATCTTTATGTGAAGTATCAACCAGAGGCTTTCTCCAAGGTGAAGGTCCTTACCATGTTCACCACGGCACCCTCAAATATCATGTCCAGAATGCCCATAAGGAACCTGAATGACATGAAAGGCGTGTCGCTGCGTGCATCGGGCGGCGCTGCACAGATTCTGAAGGCTTGGGGAGCCAACCAGGTGGGTATGCCTATGCCTGCGACCCCGGAAGCCTTGCAAAAGGGCGTAGTCAAGGGGCTGTTCTCGTCTCTGGAGGTCATGAAGGATTTTAAGTTTGCCGAACTCTGCAAGTATGTGACCATGACCGAGACCGCCGTATACCCCTTTGCCGTCGTTATGAACATGGACTCGTGGAAAAAGCTGCCCAGGGACGTCCAACAGGTCATGGACGCCTTGGCTGTCGAACAGTGTCAATGGACCGGCAAATATATGGACCATCATGTGGATGAAGCCATAGCCTGGTCGAAAAAGACCCAACATGTCGAGATTATAGAACTTGCTAAAGATGAAAAGGCCAAGTGGGACAAATTGCTTCAACCCATTACCACCAAATGGATCGAAACCGGAAAGGCAAAAGGCCTGCCGGCTGAAGCGATCGTGGAAGATATAACGGCTTTTGCTCGAATATACGCAGAGCAGCAGTAAAGCGCTTGAAAAGTCATGTGGGGTGTATTCTGATTGTGAACCTTTCAGCAGGGGGCCGAGATCCGCAAGGCATATCTGTCATTTGAGGCGTGACACCCAAGAACAAGATTAAATGGATAAACGCAGAAGGGGCGACATAGTGGTCCTGGACAAGATCAATCAGGCCTTGAACCAGGCTCTCATGTGGTTGGCCATGTGCTTCCTGGTAGCCATGATCCTGCTCACCTGCACAAACATTGTCCTCCGCCTTGTTTGGGTGCCGATCCGTGGGACTTTTGAGCTGATGGGATACGGAGGAGCTATTGTCACGGCCCTTGCTTTGGGTTACACGCAAATGAAGCGGGCTCATGTTGCAGTAGACATATTGGTACTGAAATGTTCAAAGAAGACCCGAAACATCCTGGACGGCATTAATGACTTCATCTGCATGATTTTCTTTGCTGTGGTGGCTTGGCAGATCGCCGCATACGCAACGACCCTGTGGAAGACGGGAGAAGTTACAGAAACCCTGCAGATCGTCTATTATCCTTTCGCCCATGCCGTGGCCCTGGGATGCGCGATCCTCTCCCTGGTTTTTCTGACCGACTTCCTAAAATGTGTACTTCAAAAAGGGGAGAGGAAACGGTGAGTTTAACCTTCGTCGGAATCCTGGGAATCGTCATCCTCCTTGCTGTGCTATTCTTCTTGGGCATGCCCGTCGGCTTTGCTATGGCTGTTGTGGGTTTCTTGGGGTTCTGTTATGTGGTCTCCCTCAAAGCAGCGCTGAATATGGTGGGTGCCGACCTGTGGATGACCTTTTCCAACTACGGTCTGACGGTCATCCCCCTGTTTATCTTAATGGGTTACCTCGCATTCCACTCGGGGATTGCTGAGAAGTTATACAACACAGCTTACAAGTGGTTCGGTCATTGGCGCGGCGGGCTCGCCATGGCTACCATAGGAGCCGACGAGTTTTTTGCTGCCATCTGTGGCTCTAATACAGCAACAGCGGCTACCATGGGCGCGGTTGCTTTGCCCCAGATGAAGAAGTATCACTATGATACGAGATTAAGCAGCGGCACGGTGGTTACGGGTGGGACCTTGGGTACAGTGATGCCACCCAGTGTGGTCCTCATCATTATCGGGTTGCAAACAGAACAATCCATCATCAAGCTTTTCCTCGGCGGCATTCTACCCGCCATCCTCTTGGGAATCTTGTTCATGGTGACCATCTTCGTTCTCTGCCGACTCCATCCAGAGTTTGGTCCGCCCGGACCAAAAACAAGTCTGAATGAAAAGATAACATCTTTGAGCGGGATCCTTGAAGCCATAGCCATATTCCTCCTGGTCATCGGAGGCCTGTACGGGGGTCTGTTCACCCCTACCGAAGCCGGCGCAGTGGGCGTCTTTTTCACATCTGTCGTCACGGTGGTCACTCGCAGGCTCACATGGAAGCGCTTTGTCCGCTCTATAGAGGACACGCTGAAGATATCGTGCATGGTCTTTGTCCTTGTCACGGGAGCCATCGTTTTTGGCCGTTTCCTGGCAGTCACCAGGCTTCCCTTTGTGGTGGCAGACTTTGCCTCTGCCCTGCCGGTGTCCCGCTTCGTTATTTTGGCGATCATATTGTTGATCTATTTGATCGGCGGCTGTTTTGTCGATGCTTTGGGGTTTCTGGTGCTGACGATTCCTATCTTCTTCCCACTGGGCATGACCCTTGGTTTCGATCCCATATGGTATGCCATTATCATCACCATGGTGACGACCATGGGGGCAATCACGCCGCCGGTAGGTGTCAACATATACGTTGTCAAGGCATTGGCCCCGGAAATAGATCTGGCGACCATTTTCCAGAGCGTGAGCTTTTTTTTGTTAGCTTGCATTATCTGCATCGTTATTCTAATCGTCTTTCCGCAGATTGTCTTACTGATACCAGCAATGGCTCACTAGTCATGAGTTCTAGACCACCTTGATGAGCCTTTTATGAAGGGGTGAAGGAAACCATGAGAACTTTCATGCCCAAAGTGACAACACCGGAAGCATTGAAGGACCTTCAGCTCAAAGGATTAAAGTGGACCGTGGCTCATGCCTACCAAGGGTCTCCCCTTTACAGAAAAAAAATGGATGAAGCCCATGTGGGACCCAAAAACATAGGCTCACTCAGGGACCTGGAGAGACTTCCCTTCACCAGTGCCGACGATCTTAAGGAGGGTTATCCCTTTCCCCTCCTCTGCGTACCCCTTGATCGGGTGGTGCGTATCCATGCCTCCTCCGGGACCACAGGCAAGAGAAAAGTCCTGTGTTACACCCGCAAAGACATCGATGACTGGGCTAATATGTTTGCCCGATGTTATGAAATGGCCGGCCTCACCCAAGATGACCGAGTGCAAATCGCCGTGGGCTACGGCCTTTGGACTGCCGGAGCGGGCTTTCAACTCGGCTGTGAACGTTTTGGGGCCATGGCGGTTCCAGTGGGACCCGGCAATCGCGATATGCATTGCGAGGTCATGGTCGATCTTCAAAGCACCGTGTTCTGCTGTACAGCATCCATGGGCCTCCTCATGGCAGAGGAGATTCAACGGCGAGACCTCGGAGATCGAATTGCCGTGAGGAAAATGATTTTTGGGGCTGAACGCCACGGCGAGAGCATGCGTAAAACGACTGAGGCGTATTTTGGGATCGAAGAAAGCTTTGATATCCCGGGCCTCACGGAGCTCTATGGGCCTGGCACGGGCCTTGAGTGCCAAAAGCATGAGGGGATTCATTACTGGGCGGATTACTACATCCTGGAAATTATTGACCCGGAGACCTTAGAACCCCTGCCGCCAGGTGAAACCGGTGAAATGGTTGTCACCACCCTGTGCAAGGAAGCTGTACCTCTCATCCGCTACCGGACCCGCGATTTGACCCATCTCAAAGCCGAACGTTGCGCCTGTGGAAGCCTGCTACCCATGCACGGTCCCCTTCTGGGACGCACGGACGACATGTTTATCATTCGAGGAGTGAACATTTATCCCGGTCAGATTGATGCTCTCCTTTCCGAGGAACCGAGGATGGGCAGTGAATACCAGGTGATCCTCAGGCGGGCTTCAGGAAAGGATCATATGACCATCCGGGTTGAGCGAGGCGAATCGACGGATGCCTCCGAGGATGAAGCAATCACCGCAACGCTTGAAGATGCTATCAGGCGGCACCTCCTTGTTCGTGGAAAGGTAGAATTAGTCGAGTACGGGACCCTGCCCCGCACGGAGAGGAAAAGCAAACGGCTCTTTGATGAGCGTGGCGACGCCTAAGTGTTTGCCTTTGAAGATCACCACGGCCCAGCTAAATGGAGACGGGCCATGCACTGGTTTTTTCGGTTCGGCAAGTAGCTGACAGGCTGAAGGGCGATGAATGAATGGGTGCAAATAAGAGGGAACATACCGGGAAAGCAGGATCTGATTCAGCTGGAACGGTAGGCGATGAGATCAACAAAACCGCAGATATCAAGAATGGGCCCTTGTCCTAATCGGAGTTGTTCCCTCATCCTCTCGCTGAGCTTTTTCTACCTCCTCCATTCGGATGCACCATTGTTTATACTTGCAGGTAGATTGATCACAATAGGCGCCTGCTTTGCCAAAGCAGTCAAAGTTGCCTTCTTTCAGTTGTTTCTTGTGAATCATGGGAGAAATGACCTCCCTGAAACAGACATTGCATAGAGACGAGCTGATATCGTCAGGCCCCCAAGAAATCACAGACGCCTTTTGCCACTCCTTACCACATTTAACGCACTTAACACGCAACCTATTCATAGCCCCCACTATACCATTGCCCAAGCCGCACCCGTCAGGAAGCCACCGGCAAATACAGTTTGGCTAAATCGCTGGGGCACAGTTTTTATTGAGCTTTCCCACAAAAGTCAAGTATTATTTGTCTCCACGTCCACGATTGAGCCTAAATTGAAGATTGCTGCGGCAATCCGTGCGTAGCTTTGATCAATGGCGTCTTGGCGCAATGACGTCATCTGTGCCCCTGCTTTTTTCTCTGCCAACCTAGTGGCATACTTTATGCTTATGTCATTGCTCGTGTTCCTATGTCATCTTGCACATGAAAAAAGTCTGACACCGGTGGCGACATGTGGTTTTACCGCACAACCATCGTGCAGTTTGGGATGAGACAGCGACCCGGGTCCCGGATTGAAGCTCCCTGTAGCAAGCTACAGGGAATCTTCGACCGTAAGGAACGCTGACTTTTTTTGGATACGCTCGCTAACCCCGCAGCAAGCTACGGGGAATGCGCTCGCTTTTGCGGTTCGACAGATCGTTTCGGCCATGTCTTGACCGGCCTGCTCCCCGCAAGCCCCGTCCGGAAAGGCGGGGTCAAGGGGAGCTATACAAAAATGGCAATCTTCCTTACCGGGAAGCCCCGCCCGGGAGGGCGGGGAGGCTTCACTCAGCCATCTTCAAGTCTCTTGCCAAATCTGTCGATAAGACACATGAGCCTCTGGCGAAAGCAAGGGAAAAAGGGCTTGTCAAGAGACGTTCCGAGAGAAAAGCCATTTCCGCGGTTCAGGGGCCTCCACGACGGGTTTGCCCCCGAGTAGGTCCTGCATATGGAGAAACCCGGATGAATTCGTATTACAGACTTCAAGACAACCCGGAGAAAACATTGGGGCACCGGGAAACAGGCTACGACGCCGACGAATGGCAACGCTGGGACGAAGAACTCGTTGAAGACTTCGGCCGCTGGCTAAGCCGGATTGCCAAGGCCTTCACCATTGTACTGGCCGTGGGTTCCGCCCTCATTGCCGTCACATGGCTCTGGGGAAAATTCTAAGACAACGCCTGTTTTCAGTCATGGACGGGCTAAGGGCTCGCCCCTACAAGCGGTAAGCATCACTTGGTCGACTCGAAAAAACCTCGTCCGGTCAAAGCCAACCTTCATCTTCTGCACGTCATCCCTTGTCATCATCTCTAAACGTTTCTCGGGCACATTGACCTTGGACATAGAGGAGCGGGTCAAAGGGCCGGCAACTGATGGTGCTGTTCAGGGCTCAAAGGAAAAGGCCGTAACGAACTTTCACATAAAACGCTTTTCAAGGATGCTATAATATGATAGATAAAAAAATTTATGGACAGATGAGCATTATACAGCTTATCGACTCCACGATGTCTTGCACAGGAGGATTCTAGATTATGGCAAAGATGTGTGACATATGTGGTAAGAAACCCATGACTGGCCACCATGTGAGCCATGCCCACAACCTGACCAAACGACGTTTTTACCCAAATTTGCAGCAAGTTCGCGCCGTCCATCAGGGACGAGTCAAGCGGATCAAGGTCTGTACGCGATGCCTGCGCTCCGGCTTGGTGGAAAAACCGGCCTAATACGACATCCCGAAGATCTTATCGGTCAACTCGTGCCACTACGCCACAATGCGGGTCGCCCTGATGACGTGCTTTATCCTGTTCACGCATTTCATGATCTTTTCCAGGTGCTCCGCCCCTGACACGCTAACCGTAAAGTGGCACTCTGCCCGGTTGTCTGCTCGCGTCCTCACATTGGCATCCAGTATGTTCGCCCCTGCCTCGGTCAGCGCGCCGCTGATGCTGGCCAGCAGCCCCATCTTATCGTGGCAGAGCACGTGGATCTTTACAGGGTAGAGTTCGTCAACTTCCGGTGCCCATTGGAGTTCGATTCGACGGGCTGAATCCATGCTCAGGGCGTGAGGGCAGGATGTACGGTGAACCGTGATCCCCTGACCCCGACTGATATATCCAACCACCGGGTCACCGGGCAGGGGGTTGCAGCACTTCCCATAGCGCACAAGAACATCCTCAACCCCTTTTACCAAAATACCCGACTTGGGTTTTTGACGACGGATTCGCTCCTTGAGCCTATCAACAATGGTTTCTTTTGGTTCCTTTAATTCAGATTTGGGTACAAAGTATCGAGCCACCTGCAGAGGCGTGACCTTGCCGTATCCCACACCCGCAATGAGGTCGTCGGCCGTTTTGTACCCATACTCCTGAACCGCCTTTTCCATGTCGCCTGATTTTAAACACTTGTTAAAGCTTAAGTGGTACTTGCGAAAGGCCTTCTCACACATTTCGCGCCCGAGCGCCAGACTCTGTTTTCTTTCTTCGGCCTTG
>Ga0315536_1000206_pt1 | contig 29330 bp, 25 predicted proteins | sample SalMarSW160230MG_FD_203093 | JGI IMG/M metagenome (GOLD analysis project Ga0315536, IMG submission 203093) | Salt marsh sediment microbial communities from the Plum Island Ecosystem LTER, Massachusetts, United States - Salt Marsh Sediment SW1602-30 ...
TGCACCACATCTTTTGCCTGGTCATCGTCGCCGAGCATCCTGAAAGCTACCGAGTATGCAAAAGGGGTCGTCTGTTCAATAAGTTTTCTGAAACTGGTCAGGTTCCCTCCCATACACTCTTCTATTAGTTTTAAATCTGTCAAAATACTTGCGGTATTGTATAAATAAGACGACAATTATTTACCAAGGTAAAAAACATATGGTAATTTTATATTGAAAACTTAATAAATGGCTATGCAAAAAATTATCACATTCAGGACTGACCAGCAGAATGGTTTATACGATATTACATCGGATGTGGTGTCGCTGATTAAAGCAAGTAAAGTCAGGTCAGGCATTGCTTCAGTTTATGCAAGAGGATCAACAGCAGCTATAATGATACAGGAGAACTGGGATCAGTCTGTTCAAAATGATGTTGTTACGCTTCTGCGCAGAATTATTCCCCCAGGCATATGGGAACACGACAGACAGGATAACAACGGGGATGCTCACCTTAAAGCAGGTTTAGTAGGAGCTTCTGAAACCATACCGATTATAGATTATAATCCGGGGCTGTCAACATGGCAGAATATATTCTTCTGCGAGTTTGACGGACCGAGAGAACGAAGAGAAGTTGTTGTTACAATAATTGCAGAAAAATGATATTGAGATCAGACATCAGATTTTGTAACAATTGTTACATTTCTCATAAATGGTTCATATTTTCTTCGAGCTATGGCTGAAGTGCCAAAAAGGTTGTTAAACTGTTCTTCTGAAAGACTGATCCATTCTTGAGGGCTCATATTTCTGATTTTTTCCGGAAGCTCAAATTCCTGAACGCCTTTTTGGTTTACTTTTTTATTCCATGGACATACTTCCTGGCAAAGGTCACACCCGTATACTCTTCGTCCAAGATTTGGAATAATGTCTTCCGGCACAGGTCCTCTGTTCTCTATCGTCAGGTTTGCAATGCACTTACGGGCATCTATAGTCCGGTTAAGGTTTATTGCTCCTGTCGGACACAAGTCAATACATAATGTACAACTGCCACAATTATCTGCTTTATGTGGTTCGTCATAATCAAGTTCAATATTGAGAATCAAGGTCCCTATAAAAAAGAAGGACCCGATTTTTTTATTTATCACAACTGAATGCCGGCCCTGCCATCCAAGTCCCGCCTCGCTTGCCCAGGCTTTTTCAAGAAGAGGTGCAGAATCCACAAAAGAACGTCCCATGGCTTCCGGTCTGATTGTCCGAATAAAAGCAAACAGCTTTTCCAGTTTCTTTTCAATTACTGTATGATAATCAATGCCAAAAGCGTATCTTGAAATAACCGGAACTCCTGGTTCTGATTGAATTTTATCGGTATAATAACCAAGACCCGTGACAATAAGAGATTTTGCTGCCGGAACCAGTGACTGTGGATCGATCCTTCTTTCCGGGTTCCTGGCAAGGTAGTTCATTTCACCGTTCATCCCTGCAGCACACCAGTTTTTTAAAATACTTTCGCGCTCCTTAAGAGGTCTGGCCCCTGCTATGCCACACAGGTCAAATCCCAGGTCAAGGGCTTTTTCCTTTATCAGAATTGAAACGGATCTGTCAGCCGATGCTGCCATTTTCAGGATATTTTAAAGAAATCCAAGCTCAAGTTTTGCCTCATCGCTGAGCATGCTCTTATCCCATGGCGGGTTAAAAGTAAGTTTAAGGTCACATTCCTTAACACCCCTGGTTCCTCCTACCTTATATTTAACCTCCTCAATAAGTTCCTCTGCCATCGGGCAGTTAGGAGCAGTAAGTGTCATTGTAATATGCGCTATATGCTCATCGTCAATATTTATCTCATAAATAAGTCCCAGGTCATAAATATTCACCGGGATCTCCGGATCATAAATACTTTTCAGTACTTCTCCTATCCTTGTTTCAATTTCAAGTTGTTCTGTCGGATCCATATTCTAATACTATTTTTTTATTGCATTGAATGCCATCGCATAAAGTTTTATCTGACGAACCATTGAAAGCAGTCCGTTTGAACGCGTCGGGGAAAGATTTTGCCGGAGCCCTATTTTTTCTATAAAATAGAGATCTGATGAAATTATCTCTTCCGGTGTCCTGTTCGATAACACTTTAATAAGAAGAGCCACAATACCCCTTGTAATAATTGCATCGCTGTCGGCTGTGAAAGTAATTAACTTACCATCAAAATCAGGATGCAGCCAGACTTTTGACTGACAGCCCTCAATAAGAAAATCTTTTACTTTAAACTTTGGATCTATTACAGGCAGATCTTTACCAATGTCGATAAGGAGGTTATACTTGTCCATCCAGTCATCAAACATTGAAAACTCATCGATAATCTTATCCTGTATATCGTCGATTGTCATACTATATATCTATTCAAACATGCCTATAACCTTATGCAGGCCTGAAACAAGAGAGTCAATCTCTTCTTTTGTATTATAGAAACATAATGAGGCCCTTACAGTTCCATCAATTCCAAAACGGTTCATTACCGGTTGAGCACAATGAGTACCTGTTCTTACCGCCACTCCCATCTTGTCGAGGATCATACCTGTATCATACGGGTGAATGTCTTTAAGCAAAAATGATATTATTGGTATCTTATTGTTTGAATTACCAAAAATTCTTAATCCCTTAATTGCCGTAAGATTTTCGGTTGCATAAAGAAGAAGTTCTTTCTCTCTTAGGGCAATATTTTCACGACCTATACTTAACACATAATCAAGCGCCGCTGACAGACCAATGGCACCAGGAAAATTCATTGTGCCGGCTTCAAATTTAAAAGGAAATTCGGCATAAGTAGTTTTTTCAAAGGTCACCTGGTCAACCATGTCGCCTCCACCCTGAAAAGGGGGCAATTCAGCAAGCCATTTTTCCTTGCCATATATTACACCGATACCTGCAGGACCATATATCTTATGCCCTGAAAAAACATAAAAGTCACAATCCATTTTTTTCACATCAACAACTCCGTGCTGTACTCCCTGGGCTCCGTCAATCAATACAGGTATCCCCATAGAGTGAGCAGCTCCGATTATTTCATATACAGGGATTACAGTACCAAGGGCATTTGAAACCTGCGATACTGATACAAGTCGTGTTTTAGGCGATAGCATTTTCAGGTAATCCTCAATTTTAATGTGACCGGAATCATCAATAGGAATAACCTTTAAAACAGCCCCTTTGCGCTCACACATCATCTGCCATGGCACAATATTGGCATGATGTTCCAAATGACTGATTATTATTTCATCTCCGGGTTTAATATATCTTTCACCGAATGAGAAAGCGATACCATTTATTGACCCGGTTGTTCCCGAAGTAAATACTATTTCTTCTTTTTTACCTGCATTGATGAAAAATCTGACTTTTTCTCTTGCATTTTCATAGGCTTCAGAAGAAAGGTCGCCCAGGTAATGCACTCCCCTGTGAATATTTGCATAATAAGTTGTATATATTTCCTTCAGGGCATCAATAACGCATTGTGGCTTTTGCGTTGTTGCCCCGTTATCGAAATAAACAAGAGGTTTATCGTATATCTTCCTGCTCAGAATAGGAAAATCCGCCCTTATATCGTTTATATCTTTCACTTAATTTAAAGTTTACCCGCACTTAACCATGCAGCTGGCACATCTTGACAATTCCCCTTTTAGACGCTGCATTACCAGGTTGTCCATCCTTTCGCGAAGTGGATATATTTTTATATTCTGAATCACCTCATGAGCAAACCCAAACATAAGCATAAGCCTTGCTTCATGCTTATTTATACCCCGTGACTGAAGATAGAAAAGGGCATCTTCATCAATCTGTCCTACGGTGGCTCCGTGACTGCACTTTACATCATCAGCAAAGATCTCGAGTTGCGGTTTACTATCCATTTTGGCATCGTCAGTGAGAATAATATTATTGTTTCGCTGGTAAGCAAGCGTTCCCTGGGCGTCCTTTCTAACAAGGATACGTCCGTTAAATACCCCGGTTGACATATCATCCAATACTCCCTTAAACAACTGGTTACTTGTGCAATTAGGAAAAGCGTGATCAACATTAACGTAGTTGTCTACATGCTGCCACTTATCTGTAAGGAACAAACCATACGAAGAAGTCTCAGCGCCTTCACCTCCAAGATAGTGATAAGTGCTGTTCCTGATCAGCCCTCCGTGTAGACTCATATTATTTGAGGCAGTGACGCTGTTCCTTTCCTGGTGTATAAATGTATGGGTGACTTTGCCGGCATTATTGTGTTCATTCTGCACTCTGATTATGTCAAAATGAGAGTTTTCCCCTACAAAAACTTCGGTGACGGCATTTGTAAGAAATTTTTTAGGGGAAAGAGTGTGGTCGCAAACAATAACTGTGGCCTCAGAATTTTTTTCTACAATAATCAGGTTCCGATGCTGGTTGAAGATATCTTCCTCAGAATAAACAAGGTTTACGATCTGAATTGGTTTTTCAAGAGCAGCGCCTTCAGGAACATATATAAACATTCCATCCGGTGCCATAGCCGTATTCAAATGAATAAGTCCGTCAGAATCGCTTTGGGCGTACTTCCCATAGTGTTTTTCTATCAGATCAGGAAACTTTGCAGCTGCCTCATTAAGACTTCCAACCCATACCCCGCCAGGCAACTTACGAAGTTTATCGTTTATGGTAGGATAAAAACCATTGAGTAGCACAATACCGTGAGTATCAAGGTCAGCAACATCACACCTGAACTCCTCAGCTTTAACAAAATCAGAGGCTACAGGGATAAAATAGTTAGCATAATCATGATCGAAGAAGATGTTTAGATTGGTGTACTTATAAGCTTCATTTTTCTTTGTAGGAATACCCAGTTCTCTGAATTTTTCAAAAGCCGGTTTCCTGAAAGAATTAATATAAGGAGAAGAATAGTCGGAAATTTTTTCAATGTTTTCCGCATAAATCACCGAATATCTTTCTGCTATTTCAGTTGTCACACTCATGCTACAATGCTGTTTTCAACTTCTTTTTTTATCCAGTCATATCCCTTTTCTTCAAGCTCAAGGGCCAATTCCTTTCCTGCTGTTTTAACTATTTTCCCATCGTACATAACATGCACAACATCCGGAACGATATAGTCCAGCAGTCTTTGATAGTGAGTAATGACAATAAAGGAATTATCCGGCCTCTTCAGCCTGTTTACACCGTTGGCCACAATTCGAAGGGCATCAATATCAAGACCTGAATCAGTTTCATCAAGTATTGCCAGTAAGGGTTCGAGCATAGCCATCTGGAAAATCTCATTCTTTTTCTTTTCTCCACCAGAGTATCCTTCGTTCACAGACCTGTTTGCGAGTTTGGAGTCGATTTCAACCAATTCCTTTTTTTCCCGCATCATTTTTAAAAAGTCAGATGCTGAAAGGGGCTCAATTCCATTATGTTTACGATGTTCATTAACAGCCGTTTTCATGAAATTGACCATACTCACTCCCGGAATTTCAATAGGATATTGAAATCCGAGGAAAATTCCCTCCTTCGATCTGTCCTCTGGTGGCATATCAAGAAGGTTCTTTCCCAAATAAGTAACAGTTCCTTCAGTCACTTCAACTAATTCCCGTCCAGCAAGTACTGCTGCAAGTGTGCTTTTCCCCGAACCGTTTGGACCCATTAATGCATGGATCTCTCCGGGTTTGACTTCAAGACTTATTCCTTTTAAAATATTTTTACCGGCAATAGATGCCTTTAGATTATTAATAACAAGCATATTAAAGTATTGATGTATAAATATATTTCTAACCTACACTGCCTTCGAGGCTTATCTGAAGCAATTTCTGTGCTTCAACCGCAAACTCCATAGGCAGTTTATTAATTACTTCGCGTGCATATCCGTTAACAATAAGGCCAATTGCATCCTCGGTTGAGATACCACGCTGATTGCAATAGAAAATCTGGTCTTCACCTATCTTTGAGGTTGTTGCTTCATGTTCAACAATAGCTGTCTGATTGTCGACTTCAAGATAAGGGAAAGTATGTGCCCCGCATTTATCTCCCATCAGAAGAGAATCGCACTGGGAATAATTCCTGGCATTGGTGGCATTTTTTAAAACCTTCACAAGTCCCCTGTAGCTGTTCTGGCCATACCCGGCAGAGATCCCTTTTGATACAATGGTGCTTTTTGTATTTTTCCCGATATGCATCATTTTCGTCCCGGTATCTGCCTGTTGACGGTTATTTGCTACAGCAACAGAATAAAATTCGCCAGTTGAATTATCGCCCCGCAGGATACACGATGGATATTTCCAGGTAATTGCCGAGCCGGTTTCTATCTGTGTCCAGGAGATCTTTGAGTTTTCACCCTTGCATAATCCTCTTTTTGTGACAAAATTGAATACCCCTCCCTTCCCATTCTTATCACCTGGATACCAATTCTGGACCGTTGAATATTTAACTTCCGCATTCTTTTCTGCAACAATCTCCACAATAGCGGCATGAAGCTGATTTTCATCACGCGAAGGAGCTGTACATCCTTCAAGGTAGCTAACATAACTCTCTTCGTCGGCGATAAGCAGCGTTCTTTCGAACTGCCCGGTATTTGCCGAATTGATCCTGAAGTAGGTCGACAGCTCCATTGGGCATCTTACACCCTTCGGGATATAACAGAATGAACCATCGCTGAAAACGGCAGAATTAAGAGTTGCAAAAAAATTATCGGTGTAGGGTACAACACTGCCCATATATCTTTTTACCAGTTCAGGATATTCCTTTACAGCTTCGCTGAAAGAGCAGAAAACTATTCCTAGTTCAGCGAGAGTTTCTTTAAAGGTTGTCTTCACCGATACACTGTCCATTACAGCATCAACTGCGACACCTGTCAGATGCTTTTGTTCATCGAGCGGGATACCCAGTTTGTCAAAAGTTTTTTTCAATTCAGGGTCTATATCATCGATGCTGTCGAGGGCTTTTCTTTGCCTGGGAGCAGCATAAAAAATAATATCCTGATAATTGATGGGCGGTATTTTAAGATTTGCCCATGTTGGCATTTTCATTGTAAGCCAGTGCCTGTACGACTTTAAACGAAATTCAAGAAGCCATTCAGGTTCATTTTTTTTTGTGGAAATAAGCCGGACAACCTCCTCACTGAGCCCTTTCGGTATCCGGTCCATTTCAATGTCGGAATAGAAACCGTACTTATATTCTCCTGATGTTACGTCACTTAATATTTTATCCTGATCTTTTTCCATCTGTTTGTTTTACATCCTATTCTATACCAGTTTAAACAAACCTGGGCACTATTTGTTATTTTCTTAATTATATTTAATCTAAATAAGCATGCAAAAATAAGAAAAATATAGGATTTGAGAGAGATACATACCGGAAAATTGATCACAAAAGAATATTTAAAATTCTTATTCGATGTCTGTTAAATCAGGATACCCGATGATTAAATCAGATTATCCAAAGAAAAATATATTTACATTTGATGCCTTATTTAATTTCCCATTTAAAATATAGCTGAATATATCTCAACCGATGAAAAGTTATATACGGTCACTCATCCTGAGTCACGGCAAGAAACTGCTAATGCTGTCAGTTATGTTCTTTGCTCCTTTGAGCCTGTTTGCAGCATCAGGCAAGGTACCTTCTATAGGTCCGGTAAGATTTGAATTTATAATTTTCGGGCTGACACTTGTGAATGTTGCCATTTTTCACAAACACACATTCCGGGTAGCACTGGCAGGACTTGCAGTTTTATTGATCTTTAAAATAATTTTCGACCCGGGCTTCAATATTTTTCAGCATCTTTTTGGACAGACTCCTTTTGTTGAACAACTTTTACATAAAAATTTAAGACAGGGAGAATGGGGAATTTTGCTCAATCTTCTGGGTTTGCTTCTCGGCTTCTCAATTTTATCAAAGATCTTCGAACTATCTGAGGTTCCAAGTGTCCTGCCAAAATATCTCCCCAATGACTGGAAGGGTCCTTTCACACTGCTAATATTCGTATTTATCCTGTCGTCTTTTCTCGATAACATCGCTGCAGCATTAATTGGAGGCACAATTGCACTGATTGTATTTAAAGACAGAGTGCACATAGGATATATTGCTGCAATAGTTGCAGCAAGCAATGCAGGAGGAAGCGGAAGTGTGGTTGGGGATACAACAACAACAATGATGTGGATCGACGGAGTTGCTGCATTTAACGTTCTTCATGGATTCATAGCCGCGATAGTTGCTCTGCTTTTTTTCGCCTGGTTTGCATCGCATCAGCAGGATAAATACCAGAGGATCCAGAAAGATGCAGATCCTAATGCTAAAATTGACTGGGTAAGAATTTTCAATGTAGCCCTGATACTTGCCGGTGCCATTATCTCTAATATACTTTATGAAATGCCCGCATTGGGAGTATGGATTGCAATTGTTGCAGGATCGTTTCTCAGACCTGTTCCATGGAAAGAGGTTCCGGGAGCCATCAAAGGAACTATTTTCCTTCTCTGTCTGGTATCATGTGCCGCGATGATGCCAGTGGAAGAGTTGCCCGATGCTTCAGTTGCTACTGCATTTTCCATGGGATTTTTATCTTCGGTATTTGATAACATTCCGCTTACAAGAATTTGTCTGGAGCAGGGCCATTTTGACTGGGGAATGCTTGCATACAGTGTAGGATTCGGAGGATCAATGATATGGTTTGGTTCATCAACAGGCGTGGCATTAACCAACAAGTTTCCTGAAAGCCGCGATGTTATACTCTGGGTAAGAAAGGGATGGCATGTGGCAGCAGCATACGTAATAGGATTCTTCGCCCTGTACCTGATTATGGGTTGGGAACCCGCGGACAATAAAGAGCATAAAGTTATAGATTGTCCTGTTCCGGGTTGCCATATGGGGACAAAAACAAAAGATATAAAAGTGATTGGAGCCGTTAGACTTTACGATATAACAAAATAACAAAATAACAAAATAACAGAATAACCAGATTGTATCATGACAAAAAAGCTTAAATTTTTATCATTGCAAACCTCAAAAATAATTTTCATTTCAATCATCATACTGGTCTCCCCGCTTCTTATATTTCTTACTTCCGGTCAACCACCGTCAATTGGTCCTGTAAGGGTAGAGTTCATTATTTTCGGACTTATCCTTCTCGGAGTTGCCCTTTTTCATCATCAGACATTCCGGGTTGCTGTTACAGGATTAACAATTCTATTAATTTATAAATTCATATTCGATCCGGGGTTCCATTTCATGGAACACATGTTTGGGACCAATTCATTTGGAGAACAGTTGATGAATAAAGAATTACGGCAGGGAGAATGGGGAATCATACTTAATCTTCTTGGCCTTTTGCTCGGTTTTGCACTGCTTTCGAAGATATTTGAAGAATCGAGGATTCCTGATATACTTCCGCATTATCTTCCTAATGACTGGAAAGGACCTCTAATGCTCCTTGTTTTTGTTTTTGTAATGTCCGCATTCCTTGACAATATCGCTGCAGCTCTTATCGGCGGTACAATAGCCCTTGTGGTATTTAAACACAAGGTGCATTTAGGCTATATTGCCGCAATTGTTGCAGCAAGTAATGCAGGAGGAGCCGGGAGTGTAGTCGGGGATACAACCACCACAATGATGTGGATAGACGGAGTAAGTGCTTTTAATGTATTACATGCTTTTGTCGCATCATTATTTGCTTTTGTCATTTTTGCCTGGTTCGGTTCACATCAGCAGGACAAATACCACAGAATACAGAAAGATGCTAAACCTGGAATTAAAATTGACTGGAAGAGAATATTCGTTGTAGCGCTTATTCTTGTAGGGGCAATTATTATGAACATTGTATATGATATGCCGGCACTTGGTGTCTGGTTAGCCCTGGTAATCGGAGCTTTAATAATAAAAGTGCCATGGAAGGAAATCCCTGGCGCTATAAAAGGAACAATATTTCTACTTTGCCTTGTAACAAGCGCATCATTAATGCCTGTTGAAGAACTCCCGTCTGCTTCATGGTTTACAGCTTTTTCCCTTGGATTTCTTTCATCAGTTTTTGATAACATCCCGCTTACAAAACTTTGTCTCGACCAGGGTCATTTCGACTGGGGTATGCTGGCATACAGTGTGGGATTTGGAGGTTCAATGGTCTGGTTTGGTTCATCTGCAGGAGTAGCAATTACTAATAAATTTCCAGATGGTCGCGATGTGTTTCAGTGGATCAGGAAAGGATGGCATGTGGCAGCAGCATATGTTATAGGATTTTTTGCCCTGTTCCTCATTATGGGATGGGAACCCGCAGATAATAAAGAGCATAAAATAATTAATTGTCCTGTACCCGGTTGCCCTATGGGAACCAAAGCAGAAGCTGGCAAAGGAGCCTTAAGTTATCCTGATCTGATTAAATAAAAAAGTAACCCTATTTACTTTCTTTGTATTCTTTTATTAACGACTGAAAGATCTCTTTAACAGAAGTGATTTTTGTTGCCCTGAATGCATTTGATCCTGCAAATGCATACCCGTTTTCAAAATTGCCCTTAAGTGCATTGATAAGAGCTACAATGATACAGTAAGGACTTTTTGAAATATCACAGGTCTTTATGCATTTGAAAGGACACATCTTGGGTTGTTTTTTACCGTCTCTTACTTTCTTAATAAAATTGCTCAGTATTGCCCTTCCCGGCATACCAACCGGGCTTTTAATAATTTCGATATCTGAGCTGACAGCGTTTATGTAAGCCTGCTTGAATTCGGGTGAGGCATCACATTCATCGGTGGTCACAAAACGGGTACCCATCTGAACACCTGAGGCGCCCAGTTCAAGTATTTTATGAATATCTTCGCCGGTATATATTCCCCCTGCAGCAAACAGCGGAATTTTTGTATTATACTTGTCCTCAAATATTTTCAGTTCGCTGACGATTTCGGGAACAAGCTTCTCGAGCGAATAGTCATTATTAAAAATCTGATCCTCTTTAAATCCCAGATGTCCACCTGCTTTTGGTCCTTCCACAATAACAGCATCAGGAAGATAATCATAATTTGCTTTCCATTTTTCGCATATGATCCTTGTCGCTCTTGCTGAAGAGACTATAGGTATAAGTTTTGTTATGCTGTCCTTCTTCAGAAAAGATGGCAGATCAAGCGGGAGTCCTGCTCCTGCAGTAATCAGATCAACCTTTTCGGAGATTGCTGTTTTAATCATATCGGTGAAGTTTGTCATGGCAACCATGACATTGACGCCTATTACACCAAAAGTTTTTTCACGTGCTTTGCGTATTTCTTCTTTAAGTCCGTGGATACTCGCTGCAAGAAAATCAGATGAAAAATCCCTGTATAAAAGCCCAAGTCCTGCACTCGATATAACTCCTACCCCGCCTTCATTTGCGACTGCCGAAGCAAGTCCGGAAAGTGATATTCCTACCCCCATTCCCCCCTGAATAATTGGAACTGCTATAGCAAGATTTCCAATTCTTAATTCCTTCATTTTCATTTTCATAAACTTAGCAAAGGTAATCCAATAATAATAGCTTATGCATTAAAATAGAAATTTAACATTTATTAATATTTAAAGGCATAACGGCTTTATGGCACAAGGGCACAATGGCATAATTACCTCTGAGACTCTTTGCCTTTGCGCCGTGGCGCCGTTGAACCATTGTGCCATATTGCAGCTTTTGTTAAAAAATTATTAACTTTAGAGTGATAATAATAAAACCTGTTATGAAAAGGATAATAAATATACTTATTGCACTTATTCTTGTTGCATCAAATATTTCAGCCCAGGCTGAAAAAGATATAAAAGCTGAAATAAAACATGTCACCGTTTTCCCCGACAGGGCACAAGTTTCCCGCGAGACTGCCGTTTCCATTTCATCCGGAAAAACGATTCTCAAACTTACAGGTCTTTCTCCTTATATTGATAATCAGAGCATTCAGGTAAAAGGCTTCGGGGAATTCACCATCCTGTCTGTAAATCAACAGAATAATTATCTTCAGAATCTTGAGGACACGCCTGAAGTGAAAAGCATAAGAAGTCAGATTGAGGATCTAAAGATGAAAGTCGAAGATGAAAATGCCGCTATAAATGTATTGAAGAGTAAAGCTGATTTTCTGAGGGCAAACCAGGCTATCCTGGTTAAAGAAACCACATTTTCACTGGAACAGCTTAAAAGTGTTATGGACCTGTATACCAATAATATGGATCAGGTTACCATGACAACCCTGAAGAAAGAAAGGCTTATAAAAGGTTATGAGAAGCAGATAGCCGCACTTCAGCAGCAATTATCAGACAAGCTGGGTAGGCAGAAGCTTCCTTCAGGGGAAATATATGTTACTGTGCAATCTGATAAACAGGTGTCTGGGAAGGTCGCCTTCAGTTATGTAGTATCCAATGCAGGCTGGTATCCTTCATACGATATCAGAGTTGATGATATTAATAATCCCGTTACAATTTATTATAAAGCTAATGTATTTCAGAACACGGGAGTTGCATGGAAAGATGTCAGGCTCAGTTTCTCAAATGCCACTCCCTGGGTGGCGGGAGATATTCCTGTTTTATCTCCGTGGTTTATAGATTATTATACTCCCCCTCAAATCAGGATAAGAGGGACATCATCTCTTAAACGAAGTGAGGCACCAGCCATTATGGAAATGGCTGCAAGTGAAGATAAAGCAGGAGGGAAAGCATTGGAAGCAATTCCGATATCAGTAAATAAACAAGTCGGAGAAACCACCATCACATTTGATATTGCAATCCCATATACAATACAGGCTGACGGAAAAGTGCAAACAGTAGAAATTCAGCGCCTGAGTGCGCCTGCTCAATACAGTTATCTTACTCTTCCAAAATTATCTCCCCTGGCTTATCTTACTGCAAATATAACCGACTGGGCAAAACTTAGTCTTCAGAGTGGTGAGGCAACTCTCTATTTTGAAAACACATTCGTCGGAAAATCAACTATCAATGTTAACCAGCTTACGGACACTCTTACAATTTCTCTCGGAAATGATAACAGCATACTTGTAAAGAGAGAGAAACGTAAAGATTTCACCAGTAAAAAGATAATTGGATCAAATAAGACAGAGACCCATTCATTTTTGCTGACTGTCAGAAACAATAAAACAAATCCGGTTGACATTACTTTAAAAGACCAGATCCCTGTTTCGTCTAACAGCGGAATCTCAGTTGACCCTGTTGAATTATCAGGAGGAAAACTTAATGCCCAGACTGGAGAAATAAAATGGGAACTTTTAATTAAACCTCAGGAAACCTTACAGATTATACTGACTTATTCAGTGAAATATCCAAAAGACAAAACAGTTAATTTGGAATAATCATCTAACAATATACCAATGAATTTACTTGGAAACCTTATCTGGCTTATCTTTGGTGGTATAATAATTGCAATTGAGTATTTCATTGGAAGTATTATACTTATGATAACAATAGTAGGAATTCCATTTGGCATTCAGACACTCAAAATGGCTTCATTATCTCTTTGGCCATTTGGAAGGGATACCAGGGTACATTCAAGAGCCTCCGGTTGTTTGTATATTCTGATGAATGTTTTATGGCTCCTTACGGGTGGATTATGGATAGCAGCTACCCATGCCATCTTTGGTATTATACTATGTATTACAATTATAGGCATTCCTTTCGGGTTACAGCATTTTAAACTTACGGCAATTGCATTGTCACCCTTTGGCAGGGATATAGTAAGAAAATGAGGGGGAGATGGGGAGAATTGGAGAAAGTGGTACAGAAATAGCGTTATCTGCCCAGGGGGGGATGCAAAACAAAAAATAAAGGGCCCTATCTGGCCCTTATAACTCCTCTTTGCGAATTTCTTATAAATTCCAGAATATAATCTCTGTCAGGAGACGGGCTGAATGTCTTTTCAACATGCTCTAATGCCTTGGAAAAGTTCATCCCATTAAGATAAATAGCCCTGTAAATATTATGAATTTCATCAATCCTATCCTTTTCAAATCCCCTCCGTGTCAAACCGACAGAGTTCAATCCCATGTATGCCAGGGGGTCGCGATCAGCTTTTATAAACGGAGGTACATCAATACGCACTTTTGAACCACCTCCAATAATTACATGAGCTCCGATATGCGTAAACTGGTGCACAAGGGTACCACCACTGAGAATAGCCCAGTCGTCGACTTTTGCTTCACCGGCCATACCGGTACTGTTACCGATAATACAATTATTGCCTATATCACAATCGTGGCCCACGTGGGCATATGCCATTAAAAGACAATTATATCCAACTAATGTTCTTCCGACTGCAGCTGTCCCCCGATTTACAGTGACTCCTTCTCTGACAGTCGTATTATCACCAATTTCAGCAGTCGATTCCTCGCCCCTGAACTTAAGATCCTGTGGAATACCTGACACGACTGCAGAAGGGAAGATCCTGCAATTCTTACCAATCCTGGCCCCGTCGAGGATGGTGGAATTAGGACCGACCCATGTTCCGTCACCGATTTCAACATTACCGGCAACGTATGCAAACGGATCAATGTTGACATCTTTACCAATTTTGGCATCAGGATGAACAAAGGCTAAATTTGAGATCATTAATTATTATTATTATCTATTTATTCTTTATTACCTGGGCAGTCAGTTCTCCCTCGAGCACCAGTTTGTTACCAACAAAGGCCTGTCCAAACATTGTTACAATACCTCGTCTTATTACATCGGTCAGTTCCATCTTAAGTATGATAGTATCTCCGGGAACAACTTTGCTCTTGAATTTAACCTTATCAATTTTAAGGAAATAGGTGGAATATTTCTCAGGTTCTTTAACGGTGCTCAAAACAAGTAATCCACCGGTCTGGGCCAGTGCCTCAACCATCAGAACTCCTGGCATTACAGGTTCTCCAGGGAAATGACCCTGGAAGAAAGACTCATTGAATGTAACATTTTTAACACCCACTATTGAAGTCTCATCAAGCGCAATTATTTTGTCAACCAAAAGAAAAGGATATCTGTGCGGAAGCTTTTTTTTGATATCATCCACTGAAAAGACAGGTGGCTGAGACGGATCATATGCCGGAATATCTCTTTTCAACATAGCCTTTTTCATCTCCTGCCTCATCACCTTGGCTAAGCGTGTGTTTGCATAATGCCCCGGACGTGTTGCAACTACCTTCCCTTTTATCGGATGCCCGACAAGTGCCAGGTCGCCCATAATATCAAGAAGCTTATGTCTGGCCGGCTCATTCGGATATCTTAACTCGGTATTATTCAGTACTCCGGCCGTGTGGGTGCTTATTCCGGGACGATTGAACATTTTGGCAATCCGGTCGATCTCTGATTGCTTCACTTCTTTCTCAAGTATAACTATTGCATTATCCAGATCACCCCCCTTTATAAGTCCCATTTTGAACAGGGGTTCAAGTTCATGGAAAAACACAAATGTCCGGCTCTTGCTGATCTCCTCTGCAAAGTCTTCAATTTTATCGAGGATAGCATATTGATTCCCCAGTATTCTGGAGTTATAATCTATAAAAACATTTACGCTGAAATGGTCATCGGGATACACCATAAGATCAACTCCATGTTCTTCATCAGAGAAAGTGATCTTTTGTTTGACGATAAAATAATTCCTGTCTTCCTTCTGCTCAACAATTCCTGCCTTATTTATTGCCTCAACAAATTTCCAGGAAGAACCTCCCATAATAGGAGCTTCCGGTCCATCCAGTTCAATAATAGCATTATCAACCTGTAACCCGTGAAGTGCGGCCAATACATGTTCTATTGTTGCCACTGAAGCATTGTTCTGAACAAGAGTTGTCCCTCTTGAGGTGTCTGCGACATGTTCAGCCAAAGCATCAATCAGGGGTTTTTCAGGAAGGTCAACCCTGCAAAATTTATATCCATGATTTTCCGGAGCCGGTTTATAGGTTAAAGTTGCATCTATCCCTGAATGAAGACCTTTCCCGGAAAGACTGATTTCTTTTGCAAGGGTCCTTTGTTTTTCACTCATCAATATCAGGTATTAAGTTAAATTCAGGGTACAAAAAAAATAAAAAAAATTCGAACAGCACATTATTTTGTTTTTTAACTCAATTTAAAACAAGACATTCTGTTCCGAATATAATGCAAAACTACTTATTTTTCAATGACTCTATCTCTTTTTCAAGTGAATCTATTTTAATTTTCATTTCAGGCAGTTTTTTAAAAACAACTGAAGATCTTAAGAATTGTTTCAGATCGAATGCCGGAGTTCCGAGAAGAACTGTATTTTCTTCCCTGATATCTCCCGGAATTCCTGCCTGTGCTCCTATCTTAGTTCCATTTGACACTTTAACATGTCCCGAAATACCAACCTGCCCGCCGAACATACAGTTTTTACCTATTTTTGATGAGCCAGCGATACCGGTCTGAGCTGCCATAACGGTATTTTCTCCCACCTCAACATTATGCCCTATCTGAATAAGGTTATCGAGCTTTACTCCTTTACGGATAATGGTCGATCCCATAGTGGCCCTGTCAATGGTTACATTGGCTCCTATCTCAACATGGTCCTCGAGGATAACATTTCCCAACTGAGGTATTTTCATATATTCGCTTTCCGACTGGGGAGCAAAACCGAATCCGTCCCCTCCTATTACTGACCCGGCATGTATTATGCAACCTTCTCCGATAACACAATCGTGGTAAATCGTCACTCCGGGGTTAATGGTACAGTTGGTGCCAAGTTTTGTATTGTCCCCAATATAGACATTCGGATAAACTGAACATCCGTCGCCAATAATACAATTTTCTCCTATATAGGAATAAGGACCAATATAAACGTCAGAGCCAATCTTTGCAGTTGTTTCAATTACAGCTGTGGGATGAATTCCCTTTTTCCTTGGTCTTGACTGATCTACAAGACGAAGTAGAGTAGCAAATGCTTCATATGCATTATCAACTCTGATGAGTGTTGCCTTAATCTCCGATGAAGGCACAAAACTCTTATTTACCAGTACTATTGATGACTTCGTCGAATAAATATAATGTTCATATTTCGGGTTGGCAAGGAATGAGAGCGCCCCGCTATGACCCTCTTCTATTTTGGCAACTGTACTGACTTTTATTTCAGGATTTCCTTCTATTTCACCCTTTAAAAACCCGGCTAGTGCTTCTGCAGTAAATTCCATCGTATTCAATTTTAATTATTTGCATTCTTTTGGATAACAAAGAAAATATTTAGTAATTCTTTCTGAGAGGAATCTGTGATCAAACATATCAGATACCGTTGATATATTGGCAGTTTTTCCGCTCTTAAGCAAGATTTTCACCTCAGGAGCATCAGGGGCATACGCCAGGTTTGAGATGCTGTCGGTAAAAACATAATACTCTTCATCGGCAGACTTTATTTTCATCAGATCACCTGCACAAGATCTTAATTTTCTCACCCTTTCCTCCGGAAAGGGATCATTCTGCAACTCAATGGCAAATAAATCCCGTTGTAATAACCTTCGGGATAAATCCGAGAGAATTATATCGGAATGATCTCCCCAGTATTTGGCTGAAACCAGTATATCCGTATCATCAAGTCTTGTAAAATTTGATGCTACAAGTCCGGGTGTAAAGTTACCCTCTTTTGTCAAATCGGAATATCCTATATTATTATAAAGGAAAAATCTTAAAGATGGAGTGGCATACAGATCGATGCCTTCTCCTGCAAGTTCTTTTGCCCTCTTAAGCGTTTTAACAAGAAGACTTTCAGATGACAGCACAGTCTTGTGCATATAAACCTGCCAATACATCAGTCTTCGTGCTATTAAAAATTTTTCGAGCGAATAGATCCCCTTTTCATCGATAACCAGACTGTCATCCACTACATTAAGCATTCTAATGATTCTGTCCGATCCAACTGATCCTTCAATCACTCCTGTAAAAAAGCTGTCGCGTCTCAAATAATCGAGTCGGTCCATATCCATTTGACCAGATATCAGTTCATGAAAAAACTTTCTCCTGTATGTCCCTGTGAAGATTTTAAGCGCAAGCTCAAGCCTGCCTTGAAATTCTTCATTCAGTTTTTTCATTATAAGAAGAGACATGTCTTCATGAGTTATGCCACTTATAATTGATTTTTCAAGAGCATGTGAAAACGGACCGTGTCCGGCGTCATGCAGGAGAATAGCTATGTTAACAGCCTCTTCCTCCTCATGCGATATCTGAACTCCTTTGTTTCTCAGCGTATTAATTGCCAGTTCCATCAGGTGCAATGCTCCTATTCCATGCTGAAACCGGCTGTGATTAGCACCCGGATAGACAAAACTGGTCAGTCCAAGCTGCTTTATGTTTCGTAATCTTTGAAACCATGGATGTTCTATAAGATCAAATACAAAATCACCCGGTATACTAATAAATCCATAAACCGGATCATTAATTATTTTTTTCTTATTTGTAATGTAAGCCAATCAATTAATTTTAATCTACAAAAGTATGAATTAGTTTTGAGAACGGAAACTAACTACCCGATCTCCCTTCCTGATACCTTAAACGAGATATAATGGACTGAATTATTGATATTTCACTGCTTATAAAAACTAGTGTATGAAAACCCCTAAAATGATCTCATGGAATGATTCAAAAGGATAAATTTGTTTTTGTGTTTTAAAACATTAATTATTACTGCCACTTTTTGAAATAAAAGACGTCTTTAAAGGGTCAAATGCTAGTACGTTTCTTTTCTTTTTAACTTAACAGCATATTTGCTAATGAAGATTGAGATACAGGGGCTTAATAAGATTTACCCAAATGGTAATCATGCATTAAAAGATATAAACCTTGAATTCGGTACGGGGATGTTCGGGCTTCTTGGGCCCAACGGGGCTGGAAAATCGACCCTGATGAGAATTATTGTTACCCTCATGAAACCTTCTTCAGGAGTGGTAACGGTAGATGGCAGGGATATTCAGAAGTACAGAAAGGAGTTGCGAAGCATGCTTGGATATCTTCCTCAGGATTTCAGGTTTTTCACGTCACTTAAAACCTGGGAATTTCTCGACTATTCAGGATCGCTTGCAGGATTGAAAAACAAGAAAGAGAGGATAAGCCAGGTCGACAGGCTTCTTGACCAGGTTGGACTTCTTGAAGTTCGCGACAGACAGGCTAACAGGTTATCAGGAGGTATGAAACGGCGCCTGGGAATTGCCCAGGCACTTATTGGAAATCCGAAGATAATTGTTGTTGATGAGCCTACAACCGGTCTCGATCCTGATGAAAGGATCAGGTTCAGGAATATTCTGTCTCAATTGAGTCAGCATGATGTTACTATTATTCTCTCCACTCATATTGTTGGTGACATTTCTTCAACATGCCAGGGAATGGCCCTGTTAAACAAAGGGGAACTTGTCTTTTCAGGCTCACCAGAAAGCCTGGTAAAAAATGCGGAAGGCCATGTATTTAAGCTGAATCTTACTCAATATGAATACGACAGGGTTAAAGAACGTTATAATGTTATCTCTACCATCCCTGTTGAATCGGGATGGGAAGTGCAAATCGTTTCGGATGATTCTCCTGAGTACAGTTCAACCAGCATTATTCCAAATATTGAACATGCCTATGTTTATTTTATGGAACACAAATTACATGCTGACATAATTGACTAATAAAAAATACAGCTATGGCATTTCTTCATAATATAAGAACGGTTGCAAGATATGAAGCCAAAACATTGAGAAGAAGCTGGTTTTTCAGGCTTTTCTCTATAGGGGCCCTGGTTATTTTCACATTTTTAAACATTGGGATGTTCTCTCCTGTCGGGGGTGAGCAGTGGAACCTTGTATCGATCTCTTCCTCAGTTCCGCTTATTAACCTTTACCTTTTGAACATAGGGCAGGCAATTGTTGTCATTTTCCTTGCTGCAGACTTTCTTAAAAGAGATAAAAAGCTTGATACTAATGAAGTCCTCTATACAAGGTCCATGTCAAATTTTGAATATGTAATAGGAAAAACATTGGGAATTCTACGTCTTTTCCTTGGACTTGATATAATAATCCTCTCAATTGGCATGCTTATAAATATCATATCAAAAAGCATGACGGTAGATTTCATGTCGTATATTTCATATCTCCTTATAATAAGCGTACCTACAATTATTTTTAGCCTGGGACTGGCTTATATGCTTATGTCAGTGATAAAAAACCAGGCAATAACATTCCTTATTCTTCTTGGAATAGCTGCTCTTGATATGTTTTACCTGTGGTTCAGGATGGGATCCATCTTCGACTATATGGCTTTTGGAATGCCATTGTTCAAATCGGGGATTATAGGGTTTGACAATCCGGGTTTTATCATGAACCAGAGACTTCTGTATCTCTTCCTGGGGATTGCGTTGGTACTATGTACAGTATTATTATTCAATCGATTACCCCAATCAAAATTACATAAAAACCTGACAATTATTTTCCTTGTTCTTTTCATTTCGGGAGCAGCTTTCTGCGGATATAATACCTATTCTGTTTACAGCAATAGTATTAAGGAAAAAAGCCTCACAATCGAAACCAACAGACAATTTGAAAATAATGATTTTGCCACTCTCACTGATGCTTCAATTGAATTCATTCACCTGGGTGATAAATTTGAAGCTTCAGCTGACCTTAAAATAAAAAATGACAACAAGGCCTCGCTCAATCATTACATTTTTTCTCTTAATCCATCATTGATAGTTCAAAAGGTAACATCAGCCGGAAAAGACCTGAATTTCAAAAGGTTAAATCAGATTATCGATGTTGATCCAGGGAAGATACTTGATCCCGGACAAACCGACAGTCTGCTTATATCCTATAAAGGTACTATTAACGAATCTTTCTGTTATCCTAATTACAGTGATAATCTGAAAGAGAATCCTTACAGGATAGCTATGGTCAACGTTAATAAAAGACAGGCATTCCTGACACCTGACTATCTGCTGTTAACCCCCGAGACTTATTGGTACCCGGTTACGTCGCTGAATTATTATCCTTCCAATCCTGCACGTATAAAGATTGATTTTACAAATTACACACTTAGGGTTAAGAATGAAAAAGGGTTGACTGCAGTTTCCCAGGGAAGATCAAAAAATATTGAAGGGTACCGGGTTTTTAAACCGGAAAAGCCGCTGACAGGCCTCACCCTGGCTATTGGAAACTATAAAACTGATACACTCAAAGTAGATTCAGTACAGTACCTGAGCTACTATTTCCCCGGTCACGATTACTATAAAAAAGATCTTTCAGAGTTAAGAGATACTTTGAAAAACATGATATCAGGCATAATGAGAGAGCTGGAAACAAATTACTCAGTTAAATATCCTTTCAAAACATTAAGTCTTATTGAAGTTCCCGTTCAGTTCCATTCTTATCCGAAGGAAAGTACACAAACCAGGGCAGAGGTTCAGCCCTCGCTGGTTTTGTTGCCCGAGAAACTCTCAACGCTCGATAATGCAGGTTTTTACAGGCAGTTCGTAAGGCAGAAGAAAAGAAATACAAGAAACAACCAGGTAATAACTGATAAAGAGCTACAGGTACGGCTGTTTAATAATTTTATACGAAATACATTTATCAGCGGAGAAAACTTCAGGTTTACTAATGGTAATTTTGTTAATGAGCCGACAAGGTATCTTTTGGGGCCTAGTTTTTATTTTTTCAGGAACAATTTCTATTCCTCGGAATATCCGGTAATAAATGCAGTTTTCGAATCGCACCTCCAACAAATTAATATTAATACCCGTAGCGGTGGTTTCCGTTCAATGTTTGGCATACTGACAGATAATGACAGAGCAAATCTTATTCTGAATAAAATAAGTTTCAGGGATCTGCTGACTAAAGATCCCAAAGGTGATACAATAAGAACAGTATTGAGAGTAAAAGGTGACTGGTTGTTTAACCTTTTAAGATCCAAAGCGGGAATAGATGAGTTTAAAACCTGGTTTGCCACTTACCTTGATAATCATAGCTTTAAGAAGGTTGATATAGAACTGTTCAATAATGATATTAAAGAAAAATTCGGATTCGATTTCTATCCTTTTCTTGACGACTGGTTTAACGGGAAAGAACAGCCGGGCTTTCTTTTCACGGATCTCAAAGCAAGCGAGATTATTGTTGGAGACAGATCGAGATACCAGGTTACTTTCACTGCTTCAAATCCCGAGACAGTTGCAGGTTTGTTCAATGTCTCTTTCCGTACCGGAGGACAAGGAGGTCAGGGAAGAGGAGGAGGACAGACGGCTATGTTTTTTCAGGGTGGCGGCGGTGGCGGCGGTGGAAGGTTCTCAATCTCAATGCAGGGCAGGGGGATGGAAGCCGAAGACATATCAAAAATTGTCCTGATGGGACCTCATGAAGCAAAAAGGATCGGAATAATAATTGATGCGCAACCCAGAGCCATGATGATCAACACCCTTTTTGCAAAAAATATTCCCGGAGAAATTACTTTGCCCATAAACGATATAATCAAAACCAGGGGAGTCGCAAAAGAATTCACCGGAGAGGAGATACTTACAGCAATGCCGCCTTTCACGGATCCTTCCGAGATTATTGTTGACAATGAGGATCCCGGATTTATAACCAGCAAACAAAATACTTCGAACCCTCTTAAAAGACTCCTGGGTATCCATAATAACAATGGAAAGACCTACCAGGAGTTAAGCATGATGTTCATTCCTGAATTCTGGCAACCTGTTGTACAAAGCTCTTACTATGGAAAGTATGTCCGTTCAGCAGTTTACACACGTGGAGGCACTGGTGACAGATCAGTAACATGGTATACAATAATTAAAGAACCCGGGTATTATAATATATATAGTTATATCGGAAAGACTGCCGACAGAATGATGATAAGGAGGGGTGGTCAGGGAAGAACTGGCGGACCGGGAGTTCCGGGCCAGGAGGAAAAACCGCCTGAAAGTCCATACAAGGATCAGCATTATAAGATATACCACGATGAAGGAGTAGACGAAATAACTCTTGATTATGAAAACGCCGAAGGAGGCTGGAATAATCTTGGTAAATATTACCTCTCTCCCGACACAGCTAAAGTTGTCCTGACAAATAAATCTGCAGGAAGAATTGTTATCGGAGATGCTATTAAATGGGTGAAACAGAACTGAAGAAAGAAAGGGTGAGGGGGAGAAATGGAGAGGGGGAGAAAGAGAGAAAGGGAGAAAAGGAGAATATGGGATGACCTTCCGTTAGGATCCCCTCCCGGAGGGGTTAGGGGTGGGTTTAAACCTGGAGAAAGAGTGGAAGCCCTCGAAAAAGAACAAACGAATTTAGAATTAAGAATGAACATATAAGAATAACAGAATGAAAATAAGAACAAATAAGAAAATCAGGACCAGCCTTTTGATACTGATATTGTTGCTCACCAATATGCTCTCTTCCAGTGCCCAGACAGGACTTACACTCGAACAGGCATTAAGTATTGCAGAGACTAATAGTCCTACGATTAAAAAAACCCGTCTGAATCTGATCAGGAGCCAGGAAAATCTGAATGCCCAGAATGCTGCACTAAAATCGAACTTCTCGCTCACTGTTAACCCTATAGGTTACAACCAGAGCAGAAATTTTAACGACCTTATTTCAAAATGGAACACAACAACAACCACAACCAGTTATGGAGTATTCACTGTTTCCCAGCCAATTGTCCTGACTGATGCCAGAATTTCGCTGACGAACAGTTTTGGATATACTGATTCATACAGCGAATATGCGAACATCACTACAAAAGGATTCAGCAATAATCTTACGCTATCGATTGATCAGCCGCTTTTTACTTATAACAGGACAAAACTGCAGCTCAAAGAGCTTCAACTGGCACTTGAGAATGCCCAGCTTAATTATGCAATTCAGCTCCTCTCATTGGAGAATAATGTGACCCAGGCATTTTACGCAGTTTATCAGGCCCAGCAGAGCCTTGATATTGCTGACCAGGCTTACCAGAACATGCAAAAAAGCTATGAGATCTCCAAAAATAAAGTTAATGCCGGCATTTCAGCACAGTCAGAAATTTTCCAGGCTGAAGTGAACCTTGCTACAACAAGGTCTGATTATGAAAACAAGCAGGTTGCCTTTGAAAATGCAAAGGATAACTTTAAAATACTTGTGGGGATGGATCTTTATGATGATATTATTGTCATACCAAACATTGCTGTCGATACCGTAAAGGTAGATATAGCATTTGCCATTGATCAGGGACTCGCAAACAGGATGGAATTAAGGCAAAGTCAGATATCAATTGAAACATCGGAATTTGATCTTATTCAGACCAAGGCACTTAATGAATTCAAGGGTGATCTGGGACTTTCAATCGGACTTTCCGGAGATAATCCCAAATTAGGAAATATCTATGCAAAACCAACTGATAACCAGAATGTTGCCTTGTCACTGACTATTCCATTATGGGACTGGGGTGAACGAAAATCAAGGATAAAGGCAAGCGAGGCAACTATTGAATCAAATAAAATTGACTTCACTTCCGAACAGAATAATATTATTTTAAACATCCGACAGACTTACAGGAATCTTAATAACCTGAAAAATCAGATAGAGATAGCAGAACAATCAGTTAAAAATGCTCAGCTGACATACGATTTGAATCTAGAAAAATATAAAAACGGAGACCTCACCGGGATGGATCTGAATATATATCAGAACCAGCTTTCTGAAAACAAGCTCAATTACACAAATTCATTAATCTCCTATAAGCTAGAACTTCTTAATCTTAAAATACAGACTCTTTACGATTTTGAAAAGAAACAACCTGTTATTCCGGTAAAGACATTAAAACAGTAAAATAAGTACCATGAAAAAAAATATATTTGTTTTTCTTGCCATCGTTTTTGCTGCTGTAAGTTGCAAAAACGATACTCAGAGTCTCAGCGCCGATGTTGAAATCCCTGTTTCTGTACAGGACGTCACGCTGAAGTCTATTGAAGAATTTGTTAATACGTCAGGAACTGTTTATCCTAAAGGCGATATTGAACTAAAATCTGAGATCACTGCCAATTATTTCCTTGAAAAGAATCCGAGAACCGGTAAATCCTGGCAATTAAATGATAAAGTTATTGCGGGTGATCTTATAGCCAGATTAGAGGACAGGGAATATATTAATTCCATTAAAATGGAGACAACCCGGCTTAATCTTGATCTTACAGAGAGTGAACTAAAAAAACAGGAATCACTATATGAAAAAGGAGGAGTTACTCTCAATGACCTGAAAACAGCGGAAATAAATAATGCGAATGCCAAAACCAACCTGGAAACAGCTAATCTGCAGATGGCAAAAACAAGAATTGTTGCGCCAATAGACGGAGTAATAGTTGACCTGCCGTATTATACCCAGGGTACCCAGGTGCAAACAGGATCATCTATAGTGAAGATTATGGATTACAAAACAATGTATATGGATGTTCAGTTGCCTGAAAAATATATTTCAGTAATTAAGCCCGGGCAAAAGGTTAAACTTACAAATTATACGATTCCAGAAGATACAATAATGGGTAATGTAACTCAGCTGTCTCCTGCAATTAATCCTGACACAAGAACCTTTAAAGGCTATATTTCAGTTAGCAATACCAATTTTCTGCTTCGTCCCGGGATGTTTGTAAAAGCTGATATTGTTACCAACCATAAAGATTCTGTTATAGTTATTCCAAAGAGTATTATTCTCTCCCGCCAGAGAGGGAAAACAGTATTTATCGTTGATCGTGGTGTTGCCGCTGAAAGAATTATTGAGACCGGTCTTGAAAATCTGACTGAAGTTGAAGTTACAAAAGGACTGATGAAAAACGAACGCCTGGTGACAAGTGGCTTTGAAACTCTCAGTAACAGGTCAAAGGTAAAAATCATTAAATAAGCGACATGAACAGGATTGCCCAATTTGCTGTAAAATATCCCGTTACTGTTTTAATGCTGGTTCTTGGGATAGTTCTCCTGGGATTTATATCTTTTGGTAAACTTGGAACAGATCTCTTTCCCGATCTTAACAACCCAAAGATCTTTATTGAGCTTAAAGCGGGCGAGAAACCACCTGAAGAGATCGAAAAAAATTATGTTGACCAGATTGAATCTCTTTCGTTGCGCCAGAGTGGCGTAGTGGAGGTATCATCAGTTTCTCAGGTTGGAACTGCCACGATAACAGTTGAATATGACTGGAACAAGGATATGGATGAAGCCTTTCTTGATCTTCAGAAAGAGCTCAATTCTTTCCGTCAGAATTCCGACCTTGAAGACCTTACAATATCGCAATACGATCCGAATGCATCACCTGTAATGATATTAGGCCTCAGAAACAAGAGCATTACTAATCTCGATGATATAAGGAAAGTGGCCGAAAACTATATCAGGAATGAGTTGGTAAGAATCGAAGGCATTGCTGATGTGAAACTTACAGGAGTTGAGGAGAGCGAAGTTGTTATTGAAACAAATAAATATGTTCTTGATTCGTACGGTCTCACCTCTGACGCTATTGCAGCACAGATCAGCAATTACAACAGGAATGTTTCCGGCGGGTCGATTGTGGATATGGGCCTTAAATATGTTGTTAAAGGAGTAAGTGTGCTTAAAGATATAAATGACCTGCAGAATATTGTTGTCGGGTTTAAACAGCCGGCATCTTCTGCATCGGTTTCAGGACAGACAGCCGCTGCCTCATCTGTCTCCGACAGGGTGCCTGTCTATCTCAAAGATGTTGCAACTATAAAATATGAGAATAAGGATCCCCGGAACATTGTTACAATTAATGGGGAACGCTGCATCGGCTTATCCATATACAAAGAACCGAAATTCAATACCGTAGATGCAGTAAAGAGTCTGCAGGCTGCAATCAAGGATCTTGAAAAAGCCTTGCCCGGATATGAATTTATAAAGGTTTCGGACCAGGGAAGTTATATCCATAATGCAATTGGGGAAGTTAAAAACACTTTACTTATCGGAATATTCCTGGCAATATTTGTAATTTATATTTTCCTCAGAAGGATAGGTACCACCCTGGTCATAAGTGTTGCGATTCCGGTTTCGATAATTGCCACCTTCAACCTGATGTATTTTGATCATCTCACCCTTAATATCATGACTCTTGGAGGGCTGGCGCTGGGTGCCGGAATGCTGGTCGATAATGCTATAGTGGTACTTGAAAATATTACCAGAAACCGTGAAGAAGGCATGCCTTTAAAGGAAGCGGTTATAAAAGGAACAGGAGAAGTGGGAGGAGCTATTACAGCCTCAACCGTAACCACTATTGTTGTTTTTCTTCCGATTGTCTACCTCCATGGTGCTTCAGGTGAAATGTTCAAGGATCAGGCATGGACAGTAGCTTTTGCGCTTCTTTCTTCCCTTGTGGTGGCTATGCTTGTTATTCCCATGCTTGTTTCAACATTATTCTCCGAAAAAAATGGAAAGGCCGATACAAGCAAGTCAATCCATTTTAAATGGTATAAAAGCTCTCTTGAGAAAATTGTTGAAAAAAGGAATCTGGTAATTTTACTGGCTTTGGTTTTAATGGGAGCGACTGCATTACTTATACCAAAACTTGGAAGTGAGTTCATGCCAAAATCCGAATCAGCTGAATTCACCATTGATATTAAACTGCCGGAAGGAACCAGTCTTGCCCGAACCGAAAGTACATCCATTGAAGCGGAAAACGTTATCAGGGAACTGTTAGACAATAAAATTAAAATGATATATTGCCAGGCAGGGACAGATAACACAACGACTACAGAGCAGTCTGCTGAAACTACCGGGGAAAATACTGCTTCCCTGAAAGTGATCCTTGCTGACAACTTTGCCTCCAAAACGGAAGAAGCCATCGCTATTGTCGGGAATTATCTTAAAACAGTTCCGGATATGGAAGTAACATTCAAGAGAGAAGAAACTGCTCTGCAGTCATCTCTTGGAACAGATGAAGCTCCTTTTACACTTGAAATATCCGGAAAAGATTACGCCGAACTCGAAAGAATAGTTAATGAATCCAAAGCTATTCTGATGAACAATTCCGGTCTTTACAACCTTACAACATCCCTGGATGAGGGCACACCTGAGGTGGATGTGGCAATTGACAGATTTAAAACAAGTTACTACAATGTAACAGTTGAAAGCATTATCAACCAGTTAAAAAGTTACCTGGCCGGAGCTTCCGCGGGGAGTTTTGAGAAAGATGGCGAGATGAAAGATATCACCATCAAGCTTGGAGATATATCACTTCAACAATTGCACGATCTTATGATAACTGCAGGTACAGTAAAAGTGCCCCTGAGCGAACTGGCCTCCATCCGGACAGTTCTCACCCCCAGGGAGATCACAAGAAGGAATCAGGCCAGAACATGCTATGTCTATGCTATGGTAAACAGCAAGATACCATTTGACAAAGTAATAAGGCAAGCCCGGGAATCTCTCAAATCCATTATAATGCCTGTTGATTATAAGATGGAATTTACGGGAGAAGAACTTAAAAGAAAAGAATCGATGTCTAATCTCACTTTTGCTCTTACCCTGTCGCTGATTCTTGTTTTTATGGTTCTGGCAGCACAGTTTGAATCGTTGATACAACCATTCATAATAATGCTGACTATTCCATTAGCGGGTGTAGGTACGGTTCTTACCTTCTTTCTTTTAGACAAGTCGTTGAATATGATGGCCTATATAGGGATTATTATGCTTGGCGGGATTGCCGTAAACAATGCGATAATTCTTATCGACCGGATCAACCAGCTAAGGGAAGCAGGAATGCAAAAGAAGGAAGCGATAGTCCTTGCCGGTACACAGAGGATAAGGCCTATCCTTATGACCAGTCTCACGACTATCCTGGCCCTTCTTCCCCTTACCATAGGAATAGGAGAAAGTGCGTCACTGAGATCTCCTATGGCGCTTGCTGTAATTGGAGGCATGATTTCATCCACTCTTCTCACGCTTGCGGTGATCCCATGTGTATACTGGGTTTTTGACAGCTTCAGCAAGTGGTTAACAGGTGCAAATAAACAGATTCTATAGCTCCGATAATCTTCTTACAAAAAAGAAAATGAATTTTATTTTAAAAAGAAGAATCCTTATAAGCATGCTCTTTCTGGGGCTTACTATGCTTGGTTACGTGTCTTATAAGAAATTATCAGTAGAGCTTTTCCCTAATGCACAGCTTCCGGCTCTTATTGTCCAGGTGGTCACACCTCTCGAAGTGGACCCTTCCTATATTGAAAATCAAGCTATTATTCCTATTGAAGGTGCTGTTGGAACTCTTGAAGGCATTGAAAAGATCGAATCAAATATTACCTCCCGTTCCGGTATAATAATGATCTATTACAACCAGAATGCAAACCTGAAGTATGCTAATCTTAAACTGCAGGAAAAAATTGATGTAGTAAAAAGTTCAATCCCTTCGGAATTTGTAATAAATGTTATTAAGATTG
>Ga0315536_1000207_pt1 | contig 29311 bp, 25 predicted proteins | sample SalMarSW160230MG_FD_203093 | JGI IMG/M metagenome (GOLD analysis project Ga0315536, IMG submission 203093) | Salt marsh sediment microbial communities from the Plum Island Ecosystem LTER, Massachusetts, United States - Salt Marsh Sediment SW1602-30 ...
TGCATTGATATTCACTATATTACCGCTATCATCAAACGACGTCATGTAAGCATCATTATCCTTATTCTCATTAATATTAACCGAGGCTTTGATATAGACTTCATTTTTATTCCATGTTTGTATATTTATGGAATCGGCTATCGAGATATTGAGTGTGAGGGATTCTTTACCTGAAAAACTGATGTGTTTTTCTATTAACTGCTGACCTTCTGCATGGCCAAAGCATAACCACAATACAACCAAAATTGTACTTGTTTTCATATCAATAAGTTTTAAATTAGATAATGGGAGGGAAGGGAATCAGTTTCCCTTCCTCAGATAAATATTTCCACTGACAGTCATGATGCTGAATTTAAATCCTCCACCGTTCAGTGGAAAATTAATCACATTACCTCCGACTTTCTTAAGATCTTCCTTGCTGGAACTTGAAAAATCAAAATCTGAATAGACTCCACCTGATATGGTACGCATCTCCAGGTTCGATGCAGTCTTCGACGGTAGTGTAATATCAATGTCCCCGCTTACCGAATTGATCGAAAATGGCTTATCAGAATTTATTGAACCAAAGGTGATATCAATATTGCCGGCGATTGTTGTAAGCACAAGTGGCCCGGACACATTCGTGAGTTTAATATCATGACAGGTCTTTATATCAATTTCATTTTTCATGTTTGAAAGTGATATATTATTCGATCTCTCACAACCGCTGGAGCTTTCAATAGCCAGGTTTTCAGGTACTTTTATCTTATAGTCGGCACTTCTGGTAAAGGGAATAAGACAGGTAACTTTGATTACATTGCCATCTTTTTCAACATCCAGTCCCATTCCTGTATTATCGGTCCCGGCGGGGTAGATAGCTTTTAGTCCTTTGGCTTTCTCAGGTGGAGTAACTTTCTCTGAATCAGAAGAAGTGATAACTATTTCATTTCCGTTATAGCCTTCAATAGGCAGCTCACCATTGAAATCCTTCAGAATAAGGCGGTTCTCTTTACTGTTCTGCACGGTGATCTTGTACTCCTGAGCCGATACCAGGCCAGCAGAACACATTATCAAAAGTAATATCAAGCTGATTTTAATTGTTTTCATGATCGTTTTTTTAAAATTTAGTACTTTGTATCTGGCAGACCCGGTATCTGCACGGATTTATTAATGATTGAATTCAATTTCTTTTTGTCATATAAGTGTCATAACCCCGTTCTCTGCCACTGATTTTACCTCTTTCAATGTGGACTTATTATTGATTATATTCTCCATGGGGCCGATAGCACTTTTTATTTTGTGTTCCACAAGTATGTTAATCAGAGTAACCTGCAAAATAGGATCATTCTGAAGTGAAAGCGATTTCACAAGTGAATCACAGACAGCACGCTGATCGGCAAACCTGGAAAGAGCATATGCAGCAGCCATCCTTACATTGACGTTCTTGTCACTATTAAGTGTCTTTACAAGTACATTGATAACAGGCTGATCGGGACTGGGAATACCATCGATATAATTAACTGCCTGTATCCTGCCGCTTGAAGATTCCTGACCCAGCATTGAATAAAAAACTGTCTTCTTTAATGCATTCACTTCAGACTTCAGCTTAGAAATCTCCTCAATACGGTCGGAACCGGAAATTTCTGATTTTATAAATATTCCAAGAAATGTTCCGCAGATCAGAATTGCAATACCAGCTGCTACTGGTATCATATTCCTGGTAATCCAATGTGACCCTGGAATCACAATGAAAGCATCACCTGCCTTCTTTGAATTTTGTTTTATCTCCCTGTGAAGCATATGGTAAAAGCCGATCCTCATCGATTCGTCAGGTTTTTCCATAGTTGAATCTGACATCAGCTTCATAACATCCTGACTCTCCTTAAGGGCATCAAGACAACTATTGCAAGTCTCGAGATGTTTTTCAAAATCCCTGCAGGTATTCTCATCGAGATTACCCTCGAGATAATCAATAAGCCTCATTTCAACTTCATCACATTCCATGATCTATGCTTTTATACTCGTTTAAAATATATTAGTCTTAACTGTTTTACAGCTCTGTGCACAGCTACTTTAATAGCAGGTACGGATTGATTAGTAATCACAGCTATCTCCTCATATTTGAGACCCTGGTATTTGCTCAAAACCAGCAATTCTTTCTGTCCGTCTTCAAGATATGTCATTGCTTTTTCAAGGCGTTCATAATCGTCTTCAGGATAGTCAGGGTCATCTTCCACTCTATCCATCTGAAATACTTCTGATCTGGTAAACAGATCACCTTCCTTCTTAAGATTATTGCGATAATCGACATGAAGATTCCTTGCCATCTGGTAGATCCAGGATTTTACCGAAAGCTCATTTTTATAAGATTTCCGGTATTTAATGATCCTGAAGAAAAGATTCTGGGTCAGATCCTGACTTATTACCCTGTTCATGGTAAGTCTGAGAAAGAAATTGAATAATCTTACATTATATCTTTCAAACAACACACCCAGCTCCTCAATGTTGCCATCTTTAACCTTTTGCATGATTATTTCATCTGTCTGATCTGTCACTGCCTGAATGATTTGGTTTTCTGCCTTGGTTACCTGTAAAAGTACAAATGGTTACATGGAATCACTGAATATTTTTCAGGGAAAAATATTATTTATAAATCGAATAAGGAAAGGAGATTTCATTTTACCTGTCACAAAGGAATAAAGATCACATGAAAAGCAGCAGGTCTTTTAGACTTCAGAGCATTTGTGAAAAGAATATCCATACCATGTACAAACTTTTGCATAAAATAAATGTTTAAATTTAGAACACATTAAAATATATCCAATGAATAGTCGTCAAATTGTCCTGGCATCAAGACCCAAAGGTCTGCCCGGACATGAAAATTTCAGATTTGAAAACATTATCCTTGGAAAATTAAAGGAAAATGAAGTGATGGTAAAATCACTCTTTGTTTCTGTTGATCCGTACATGCGGGGCAGGATGAATGATGTTAAATCCTATGCAGCATCATTCCAGATTGATCAGCCAATTTACGGTGGCATTGTGGCCAGAGTAACAGATAGCAGAAACTCAAAGTTCGTAATAGGAGATACTGTATTTGGGATGTTGCCGTGGGCAACATACAGTATCGCTACGGGAGATAACATCCGTAAAATTGATACAAAATCAGTTTCTCCCAGTTATTATCTTGGTATACTGGGGATGCCCGGACTTACTGCATATTTTGGAATAACGGAAATAGGCAAACCAAAACCTGGGGAAACGGTTGTTATTTCAGGAGCTGCAGGGGCTGTTGGTATTGTTGCCGGTCAGTTATCAAAAATTATTGGGGCCCACGTGGTGGGTATAACAGGAACTGATGAAAAGTGCAGGATGTTAAAAAAGGAATTCGGGTTTGACGCAACTATTAACTATAAAACTTCAAAGATTTTAAAAAAGGATATAGCCAACGTTTGTCCCAACGGAGTCGATGTATATTATGATAATGTTGGAGGGGAGATTACAAATGCTGTTATTCTTAATCTTAACTTTCATTCAAGGATAGTTTTATGCGGGCAGATATCTCACTACAACAGCACGGAAATCCCTGTCGGACCCGTAATATTGCCAAGGCTTCTGACCCGCAGTGTTATGTTGCAGGGTTTTATTGTAAGCAATTACAGCGATCATTTTGCTGAAGGTTTGAATCAGCTTGGTAAATGGGTAAAAGAAAGAAAACTGAAGTATACCGAAACAATCATTAAAGGCTTCGACAACCTGCCTGATGCTTTCCTTGGACTTTTTAGCGGAAAAAACACAGGTAAGATGGTTGTTGAGATTGAATAGTGCTATTTTCAATTATCCAGCAGTAGCTGGTGACTTATCGGGTCAACCCTGATCGGAATTCCCCAGTAAAAGAGCTGGTTGATAACTGAATAAATTTCGTCGTAAGATAAACCTGCATTCAAAACTACTCCGTTAAAATATTGGGCAATAAAACTATTTACTCCTTTATTGGCATTAAAGATTACACTGTTGACCTGTGTTACCTTGATAAATTTCCACCTTAAGAGATCCCTGTCATCAACTTTAAGATACCTGCGATGAGTCAATATTTTTTGCATCATCGAATGATATTTGATTTTATCAACACCTTTCGTCTGATTTAAATAGTGATAGAGATCATTATTCTCAATTATTACCCGTCCTTTATAATCAGGAGATTTTATATTAAGAGCAACATAGTAACTACTTGAATCGAAGTCATTTAAAACTGTGTTATAAAATGCAGTATTTCCATTGCTGCAGGAACAAAACAGGACTGCCAGGAGAAGGAAGAAAAAATAATTTTTCAAATTTGTTTTCACCGATACAAATTTTCCAATAAGTTACATAAAATTTTGCAACTTTATTATTTAAACAGATCGCTTTATAAATTGTTTAAATATTACAGGTACATAAAGCCGGTACAGTATGATTAACATTATTTTTTAAACTAACTTTAATATCATGGAGGAACACATTGTAAAAATTCTGGAATCGGGTTATCTGACTCATGATGTCAAGTTTTTCAGGCTTGAAAGGCCTGACGGATATACCTTCATTCCGGGTCAGGCCACTGATGTAACAGTTAATACTCCTGCACTTAAAGACGAAAAGCGGGCTTTTACCTTTACTAATCTTTTCTCATCACCCTATATTGAATTCATCATTAAAAGATACACCTCGCATAAAGGTGTTACAAATGCCATCCATCAATTAAAGGTACATGATGAGTTGATCTTACATGAAGTTTTTGGTGAAATATGCTATAAGGGGAAAGGACTGTTTATTGCGGGAGGAGCAGGAATCACTCCGTTCATAGCAATCCTCAGGGATCTGAAGAAAAAAAAAGAAATAGAGGGTAACAGGCTTATTTTCGCCAACAAAACCAGCAAGGATATTATTCTGGAAAATGAATTGAAAGAACTTTTAGGAGAAGAATTTATAAATATACTTTCAGAGGAGAAAACAAAGGATTATCAATATGGCTTTATTAATGAGGATCTTTTAAGGTCAAAAATTATTGACTACAACCAGAGGTTCTATTTATGCGGACCTCCTGCTATGATGGAAAGTGTTTTGAAACAACTGGCTAAGCTGGGTGTACCAAAAGAGTCAATTATGATGGAACCCATGTGATTTTTAAATTCTGACAATATTTTATAGTGACGTTTTGCACAATAAATTGTAGGTTTGTGTTAATCAATCCGGACAATTCATCAAACAAATGACATACCCTGATTATTATAAAATATTAGGTATAGAGAAATCCGCAACTCAGAAGGATATAAAAAATGCTTTCAGAAAGCTGGCAAGGAAATATCACCCTGACCTGAATCCAAATGACAAAGACGCAAAAAAGAACTTTCAGGAGATAAATGAAGCAAATGAAGTATTGAGTGACCCCGAAAAACGAAAAAAATATGACCAATATGGCAAGGACTGGCAACATGCTGAAAATTTTGAAAAAGGAAATCATTATCAGCAACAATCATCGGGGACACATGGCACTTATTCTTCAGGAACTCATTTTGATGGCGCATTTTCAGATTTTTTTGAATCGATGTTTGGAGGTTCGGCTTATACAGACAATAGCAGGAGGGTAAAATTCAGAGGAGAGGATTATAATGCTGAACTGCACCTTAACCTGCTGGATGCATACACAACACATAAGCAGACCCTGACAGTTAACGGGAAGAAAATCCGTATTACAATACCTGCGGGAATTGAAAACGGACAGACTATTAAAATATCAGGACATGGGGGACAGGGAATAAATGGAGGACCAAATGGCGACCTTTATATAACGTTCTCAATATCAAGTCATGACAAATTCAAACGACTGGGAAATGATTTATATACTACTGTAGATTTAAATTTATACACTGCTGTTCTTGGAGGTGAGATTACTATTGACACAATTAGCGGAAAAGTTAAGCTTAAAGTGAAACCGGAGACACAAAATGGCACTAAAATCTTATTGAAAAACAAAGGATTCCCTGTATATAAAAATGAAGGTCATTTTGGAGCTTTATACATTACCTATGCGATTAAAATCCCAACTAATCTTAATGATAAACAAAAATCATTATTTACTGAGCTTTCTGAATCGTAAATTCAAATTTTAAAGAAATGCAAATCGAAGATTTAATTGATATTAATGAAATATGTGCCTCTCACGATATTGAGATATCCTTTATCAGTTCATTGCAGAAAACAGGATTGATTGAGATTACAACTGTTGATGATGTATTGTTTATTGATACCGGACAGGTAAAGCAACTGGAAAAATGTATACATTTTCATTACGATCTGGATATAAATATAGAGGGCATTGAAACAATTACATATCTGCTGGATCGGATAACCACTTTGCAGGAAGAAATTGGTGAGCTCAGGAACAGGCTGCAACTTTACGAAACATTTTAATAAGTCCGGAGATGATACCTGCAATGCCCCGTCTCTTTAGATGATATTTTCAGATTTAATCTGTGATTTATGGTTAAAAAATGTTAAATTAGCTAATAAAAAGGCAAGCATGTAACACTGTGCGCTCATTCAGGGACATATATTCATTGCAATACTTTTGATAATTAATGTTAAGGACTTTAATCAAAAAACTTAAATAAACCCCGTAAATTTTGAATTTTATTTAAACAGCCAGATTTAATTGATAACCGGCATCAACTTTTTGATAAAGCATAGTTCATTGAAAGATAAGTTATTATAATTTTAGGGATATAATGGGTATTATTCCCTTGTTTTATGCATTAAATCTATATTATTGATGATATAAGAATATAATTCACCTAATAACCGATGCTTATGAAATCAAATTCTACTCAAATAAAAATTTATCTGCCCGGGATTAGCTGCAAAAAAGCGCAGAACCTTGCAGGTATTGATTCTTTGATCAGGGTAACTTTGCCACGATTCAGAAATTCTGTTTTTCTGGCTCTTGCATTTTCCCTGGTTTATTTGTTTATTCCTCAGCAGGTAGTGGCTCAGGGGTCACAGACCTTTACTTCGGGCGGAACGTTTACAGTCCCTGCCGGTGTAACAAGTATTACAGTTGAATGCTGGGGTGCCGGTGGCGGAGGAAGTACCAGGTCTACAACCGGAGCCGGTGGCGGCGGAGGTGGTGGAGCTTATGCCAGCAGTGTAATAGCTGTTACAGCAGGAACAGCCTATACTGTTACTGTTGGTTCCGGAGGTGCTGCTAATACAGCTGGCGGATCTTCTTCGTTTGATGCTCTGGTTATATCATCAGGTGGAGGTGGTGGTACTAATAATTCCACAACTGCCGGAAGTGGAGGTACTGCTGCAAGCTCCACTGGAACGATAACCTATAGCGGTGGTAATGGTGCAAATGGTACAACTAATTCCGGAGGTGGTGGCGGCGGTGCCGGAAGCACTGGCGCCGGAGGAAATGCTTCAGGCCAGACTGCAGGTACCGGAACAGCTTTAAGTGGAGGAGATGGTGGAACGGGTGTTTCAGGAAATGCTAATGGAAATAACGGCAATACTTACGGTGGTGGCGGCAGCGGTGCAGTCAGCACATCCGGTACCATGACAGGTGGCTCAGGGGCGAATGGTCTAGTAAAAGTCTCCTGGTCCTGCCCTGTCGCAACAATTTCCTATGCCGGCACACCGTATTGTGCATCTGTTGTTACTCCACAGAGTGTAACACTCGCAGGTTCTGCAGGAGGTACATTTTCAGCAACACCAGCTGGTTTAACAATTGATGCAAATACGGGTGCTATTTTACCAAGCGCAAGTGCTCCCAATACATATACAGTGACATATATTATACCTGCGGCAGGAGGCTGCACTGAAGTTAATACACCTGCAACGGTAGTCATAAATCCTGCTACATTGATAACAGACCAGTCAACAGCAACACAGACACAATGCGTTGGCGGAACCTTTACTCCAATTACTGTGACTGCAACCGGAACAGGAACATTAACATATCAATGGTTTAAAAATGTGGCAGCAGTCAACAATTCAGGGACAAACCTCGGATCAGTCAATGGAGCTCAGACAGCCAGCTATACCCCTCAAACCACGTCTACCGGAGTTCTTTATTACTATTGTGTTGTCACCGGAACCTGCGGGCCTGTGACAAGTGCAATTTCAGGACCTTTCATTGTAAACCCGGCAACGATTTTAACCGGCCAGAATACCGGAGCTCAGACAGAATGTCAGGGAGTTACTTTTTCTCCGATCAGCGTTACGGCAACAGGATTGAATTTAAGCTATCAATGGTTCAGTAATACCACTTCCAGTACAACAGGAGGAATCTCGCTGAGTTCAGGCAATGGAGCACAAACAAACATTTATACTCCCCAGGCAACAGTTCCGGGAACTCTATATTATTACTGTGTTGTAACCGGAACCTGCGGTTCCCAAACAAGTGCAATCTCAGGGGCATTTACCGTAAATCCTGCCACAGCAATAACCAGCCAGTCAACTGCGACTCAAACACAGTGTATAAACGGAACTTTTACTCCAATTACAGTCACTGCAGTAGGAACAGGAGCATTGACATATCAATGGTACGGCAATTCTACACCGAGTACAAGCGGAGGAACATCACTTGGCTCAGACAATGGTGCCCAGACGAGCAGTTATACACCACAGACGAACTCCATCGGAACTCTCTATTACTTTTGCACTGTACACAGCAGTTGTGGTACTGATATAACAAGCAATATTTCCGGAGCATTTGTTGTTAATCCCAACACTGCAATTACCGATCAGTTAACTGATGGCCAGACTCAGTGTCTTAACGGTCCATTCAACCCCATAGCGGTAACAGCTGTCGGAGCTGGATTGACCTACCAATGGTACAGCAATTCCACTGCCAGTACAACAGGAGGAACAGCCCTTGGATCTGCGAATGGCGCTCAAACGAGCACTTTAACTCCGCAATCAACCAGTGCCGGAACCAAATATTACTATTGTATCGTAAACGGCGATTGTGTTACAGATGTGACCAGTAATATTTCCGGGGCATTCATTGTTAATCCGGCTACACAAATAACCGGCCAGTCGACAGCTACTCAAACACAGTGTCTGGGCGGATCCTTTACACCAATATCTGTTACAGCAACTGGCACAGAACCATTAAACTATCAATGGTACAGCAACACATCTTCAAGCACCAGTGGAGGCACATCACTTGGCTCAACCAATGGTGCACAGACAAATACTTACACTCCACAGACTACTTCATCGGCAACACTTTATTATTATTGTATTGTTAACGGAATCTGCGGAGCAGATGTCATAAGCAGTGTTTCCGGTGCATTTATTGTAAATCCTGCCACTGCGATAACCGGCCAGTCGACAAGTACACAATCACAATGTATAAATGGAGTTTTTGCTCCAATCTCAGTAACTGCAACCGGAACAGGAACATTAACCTATCAATGGTACAGCAATACAACATCTATTACCAGCGGAGGAACATTCCTTGGTTCAACCAATGGTGCCCAGACGAGCAGTTACATACCCCAGGCGACTTCTGCCGGAACACTTTATTACTATTGCATTGTCCATAGTGACTGCGGCGCAAATGTTTTAAGTGCCGTTTCCGGAGCATTCATTGTAAATCCTGTCAGTATTGGTGGGAACATTACCGGTGGATCGAGTCCAATTATATATGGTAGTTCTACAGGAACCATGTCAGTTACAGGCCAGACAGGTGTAGTCGTCAAATGGCAGAAAATGGTTGATGCAGGTGCATGGACTGATATCAGTGTTACTACGACATCATACAGCGAAATACCAGCCTCTGTCGGCACATGGCAATACCGGGTACAGGTAAAGAGCGGTGAGTGTACTGAAGCTTATTCCAGTCCGCTGGCGATAATTGTATCCCCAAAAACTATCACAATAACATCGACAACAGGGCAGACCAAGATTTTTGGTGATGCTGATCCTCCATTTACATATACAAACAGCGAATGGAGCGACAATTCAAATTTTAGCGGAGTACTTGGCAGAAGCACGGGCGAAAATGTTGGTAACTATGCCTATAGCTTGTCTTCATTGTCTGCAGGGTCAAATTATACTCTAACTCTTGCACCCGGACCTCAATTCAGTATCACTCCAAAATATATTATTGTTACGCCTGATGGAGGCCAGACAAAAGTCTTTGGAAATGCTGATCCTGCTCCATTCACATATACGCATACTGCACTAGTAGGTGCTGATGTTATTTCCGGTCTGATGGGACGAGGAACAGGTGAAGATGTAGGAGACTATCTGTTTACACTTGGTACACTTGATGCAGGAACCAACTATACTCTTTCAATAGCTACCACTCCCAAATTCAGTATCACTGCCAAACCTATTGTAATTACACCTGATGCAAGCCAGACAAAGGTCTTTGGAAATGCTGACCCAACCCCATTTACCTATACAAACACTCCGCTGGTAGGTGCCGATGCTATTACAGGTTTGATGGGACGTGCAGCCGGCAGTGATGTGGGAAATTATGCCTTTAGTATCGGTTCTCTGACTGCAGGAGTAAATTATACTTTAACTGTAGAAGCAACTCCAACCTTCAGCATTACTCCCAAACCGATTGTTGTAACTGCAGATGCGGGACAGACAAAGGCTTTTGGAAGTGCTGATCCGACACCATTCACTTATACAAACACTCCATTGATAGGTGCCGACGCTATATCGGGAACCCTGTCAAGGGTTAGCGGTGAAAATGCAGGGGACTATGCTTATTCTATAGGTTCCCTGACTGCCAGCTCCAACTACACCCTGACAGTTGCTTCAACGCCAATGTTTAGTATAACTCCCAAATCAATCATCATCACAGGCGTTGCAGGTCAGAATAAGATATTTGGTGAAGCTGACCCGGCTGTGTTCAATTTCACCTTTGCTCCTGCATTGGAAGGCAGCGACGTAATAACAGGCGCAATGGAAAGAGTGAGCGGCGAAAATGCAGGCGATTATTTGTACAAAATAGGATCACTTACTGCAGGTCCGAATTATATTTTATCCATTGTACCTTCACCTTCGTTCAGTATTCTGCCTATTTCTATCGTCATTACTCCTGATGCAGGACAAACAAAGATCGTTGGAGCAGCAGATCCGATTTTCACTTACACGTCTGCTCCTGTCTTGCTTGGATCTGATGTGTTTACAGGGCAATTAACGCGTGAAAGCGGGGAGATTGTTGGAGAATACGATTACCTTTTAGGAACTCTTACTGCAGGTATAAATTATTCGTTGTCAATAGTCGGAACTAACACGTTTGCAATTTTGGTTTCTACCGGAGTAGAAGATTTGCAGGGTAATGATGGTCTGAAATTTAAAAACTATCCTAACCCATTCAGATCTTATACAACTCTGAGTTATACTTTGCCTGTTGATGGCAGGGTTACTATAACAATCAGCGATATTCACGGTAAATTAGTAAAAACCGTTATAAGTGATGAAATGCAAACCGAAGGAGAATACATTCTTACAATAAATGATTGGTCTGACTCCGGAATTTACATTGCCACACTGAAACTGAAGATAAATAATAAAGAATTACAGCGTACGATAAAGCTGGTAAAGGGTAATTAAATGCTTTCTGTCTCTACCACTTTGGCAAGTATGTCAGCATAGGGAAGTATAAGATATTTATTCCCTTCAAATTCAATCTCAGTGCCACTGAAAGATTTGAAAAGTACGTTATCACCTGCCTGGAATTCAGGTTTGTCAACGGGACTTGTCCAGGCTACTTTTGCCTGTTTTGGCTTTTCAGCTGCACTGTCAGGAATGATAAGTCCTGAAGCGGTTCTCTTTTCTGTTGCGTTTTCTGTGATATCAAGTATCACCTGCTGGTTTACTGGTTGTAATTCTTTCATATGATCTATTTTTTATAAATTAACAATTTTCTTTTTTCTTTTAACTTATATTTTTCTTCATAAACCCACCCCTTCCCCTCACAGGAGGGGAACTTAAAAACACTTTTATCTTTTGTCTTTATACTCTGTATTTAAAGCTTCCGTTAGGGCAGGCAGTAACACACTTCAGACGCTACTGGATTTCCAGAAGCTCTTTTAGCTTTTGCTGGTCAAATCCTACAACAATTCTGCCGTTAATATCTGTCTGGGGAACTCCCTGCTGTCCGGACCTGTGTACAAGTTCTTCGGCAGCACGCTGATCGGCAGAAACATCTATGTCGGTATACCTGATATTGTTCTTACTCAGCCATGTTTTCAAAGTATTGCACCACGAACAGGTGGGAGTGGAGTATACTGTTACTCTTTTTGAAGGTTTTTCACTGTTCCCAATGGCAGTAACTCCTGAGGCACCATTCTCTGCCAGCGATTTATAGTAATCGGGATTATGGCATCCTTTTATGACCCCTGTAATGTTACCTTTCTCAAATAACAGGAGCGAAGGTACACTGGTTATTCCATAATGTTGATGAATATCTCTTACACCTGTAACATCTGCAGTAAAAACAGAAAGTGATTTCAAACTTTGAGTAGCTTTCTCAAGATTGCCGTATGCACATAAACTCTGCTCACTGTTGTCCTTGTACAATAGAAGTAATGATCTGTCAGATTTAGCAACTTTTTCTTTCAACTCAATAAACGATCGTATCTTTTCCATCGCTAAAATTTATTTAATAAAATTAATCTGCTTCAACAGGAAATCCTTGCTTTTGGCGCCTACAAAACGGCTTACCTCTTTTCCGTCACTGTATAATACCATTGTCGGAATATTCCTGATATTGTACTTTGCTGCAATTTCCCTGTTCAATTCTACATCAAGTTTTGCCACGTAAGCATTCCCTGTAAGCTCATCTGCAACATCATTTAGCACCGGGGCCATCATCTTGCAGGGAAGACACCATGAGGCCCAGAAATCAACCAGAGTGACACCGTTTTTAATCTGATGCTGAAAATTTTTATCCGAAAGAACTTTTATCTTAGGATTGTTCGCAACTTCAGGTATGTTTTTCATCATTCTGTAATTGAAAAAGATGTACATAACTATGAATAAAATAAAGACTGTTACTATTATAAGAGTGTTGCTCATTTTATTTATGTATTAATTCGTGTTTTAATTTACTTTTTAACTGATAGGTATAGTCGGTTGCTGCGAGGGCGGCTATTGTTCCGTCACCGACAGCTGTTGATATCTGACGGAATTTCTTTTCTATTGAATCACCTGCTGCATAAACTCCTTTAATACTGGTTTCCATATCGTTACTCACGATAATTTCACCATATTGATTCAGTTTTACTCTATCATCAAGAAATGAAGTATTTGGAACATAACCGATAAAAATAAATACACCATCAGTGTTGAATTTATATTTTTCTCCAGTCTTCAGATCGCTTATGTCAATACTCTCAAGTTTTTCATTACCGTAAAAGGAAGATACTATTGACTGCATTATGAAATTTATTTTTTGATTACTACGGGCTTCTTCTATAGCATGACTGAAGGCCTGGAAGTGATTAAACTGGTGAACAATGTTAACTTTTGTTGCATACCTGGTTAAAGAAACGGCCTCTTCAAGAGCGGAATTTCCCCCTCCGACAACAACTATCTCTTTACCTGTGAAAAAATCACCATCGCATGTTGCACAATATGATATTCCGCGTCCTTTGAAATCTGATTCCCCTGAAACATTTAATGTTCTCGGTCTTCCACCCGGAGTAAGGATGACAGCATACGATGTATAAGTGGTACCATCGGAAAGAGTGACCTTCTTTTCTTCACTATCAAGGTCAATGCCCGAAACAGTAATATTATTCCTGATTTCGCATCCAAAATCCTTTGCCTGCTTCCTCATAATATTGGCAAGCTGATAACCCGATATCTTTTCCACACCTGGATAATTGGCTATTTCGTGTGTCAGTATCATCTGACCTCCAGCCACTCCTTCATTAAGAATAAGCGTTTTCAACCTTGCCCTGGAAAGATAAATCCCTGCTGAAAGGCCTGCTGGTCCTGCACCTATAACAATAACATCATATTTGTTTTCGGGACTCATTTTTCTTATGCATTAACAGGTACTCCAAATTCTTTGTTGAGAACTGATGTTATCTGATCCATTGACTGGATGCTGGATGTAGCCTTTATAAGTTTCCCGTTTTTATAATATACAGTAAAAGGCAATCCCATAAATCCACTGCATTCAGGAGCTCTGCGGATTACATGAGCGTCAGGATGATCAAATTCCATATCATAAAACTTAACATTCTTATATTTATCTTCCAGCTCCTCCATTATGCCATAAACAGGTATACACATTGGGCCCATTCTCCCACAACATACCATAACGTTTTCATTTTCATTTATAACTTTCTGATGCTCAGCAGCAGATTCGATGTGTTTCAAATTTGTGTACAACATAGCTTTAAATTTTTAAATTAACGGTGCAAAAATAAACAGCATAAATATCTTTTTTTAAAGATTCACTCATGTCTTTTCCAGTTATCTGATTGAGATAACTTAAGATTTTAATTGATTTTGTTCTAAATTTGCGAATTGAAATTTGTAGAAAAATGAAAACGATTATAGAAACTGATAAGGATTTCTTTTGCGATATACAGGCCCCTTGTTTCCAATTGCTGACGAAAGAAGAAATTGAACAGATCCAGGCCAGTAAGACACAGGTGCTGTTCAGGAAAGGGGAAAACCTGACGAAACAGGGAGCTTTTGCATCATATGTGTTGTTCGTTGTCACAGGATTTGTTAAACAACTTATTGAAGGAGATGGTATAAAGGGATATAATATTAAGATTGTACGGCCCGGAGAATTTTTGGGTCTTTCATCGGTTTTTGGAAGAAATACCTTCGATTATTCAGCAATAGCACTTATCGATGTTCAGGCTTTTCTCATTGAAAAGGAAGCTATTGCCAAACTGATACATCAGGATGGCAATTTTGCTTTCAGCATAATTAAAAGGTATTGTGACCAGAATACCCTGTTGTTCGATGCAATTCATAAACTGGTCTATAAACAGATGAACGGGAGGCTGGCGGATGCTCTTCTGTATTTATCCCCTGAAGAATATTCAGGTGTAAATATTTTCACTGCTTTATCACGGAAAGATATCGCTGAATTTGCCGGTATTTCAACAGAAAGCACCGTAAAATTGCTTAAGATATTTGAAAAAGACGGACTGATCAGACTAAAGGACAAAGATATCATTCTCCTCAACCGGGAAGCTCTTAAAGAGATATCGCGAAGGGGATAAGAATCAGGAAAGAATATTATCAAACTGACTTATATGCCAAATAAGCCAAGAGGAAATTTCTTCAGACAAAGATATACTGATTTTACAGACAGACTGGGGCTGATGTTCAGGGCGCTTAAGTACAGGAACTACAGGCTTTTTGTAGGAGGGCAGAGTCTGTCGCTTATCGGCACATGGATACAGATGGTAGCTGTTACATGGCTGGTCTATAAAATGACCAATTCTGCATTTATCCTTGGAATAGTGGGTTTTTCCGGTCAGTTGCCTCTTTTTATCATTGCTCCCTTTGCAGGTGTTATAGCTGATCGCTGGGATAAAAAGAGGATGCTTCTTATCACACAGTCATTGGCTCTCCTGCAAGCGCTGATACTGGCTGTGCTCGTTTTTTTGAACCTCATAACAATCTGGCATTTAATAGTGCTGAGTGTCTTTCTGGGTATTATTAATGCTTTTGATATGCCTATACGGCAGTCCTTTGTTGTTGATATGCTTGACAATCAAAAGCAGGATATCAACAATGCAATTGCTTTAAACTCATCGATGGTAAACGGTGCCAGATTGATCGGTCCATCCATTGCAGGTATACTGATTGCAACTCTTGGCGATGGCTGGTGCTTTGCCATAAACTGTCTTAGTTATCTTGCTGTAATAATCTCATTACTGAGAATGAAAATTATCAAAATCCCTATAAAAAAGAGCCAAACCAATGTTATTGGACAGCTTAAAGAAGGTTTTAAATATACTTTCGGCTTTAAACCGATTAAGTATCTTATACTTCTCCTGGCAATAGTCAGTCTTATGGGGACACCCCTGACACTTCTGGCACCAGTTTTTGCGAAAGACTTCCTCCATGGAGATGCCAGCACATTTGGTTTTCTTATGAGTGCCTATGGAACAGGTGCTTTGGTAGGGGCAATATATCTTCTTAATAAGAAAAATGTACTGGGCCTGGGTAAGCTGATAGCCTTGGCAGTACTCATTTTTGGCGGAGGGATGATAGCTTTCTCTTTGTCAAGGTACCTTTGGTTATCTATTGTAATTATGATGCTCGCAGGTATGGGAATGATGCTTAACGTGGCTTCTACAAATACCATGCTTCAGACTTTAGCCGAAGAAAATAAACGGGGCAGAGTAATGAGTTTCTATGCGATGGCATTCCGTGGTATGTCACCATTCGGCAGCCTTATAGGCGGAAGCCTGGCAGGATTGATTGGTGCTCCTTTAACATTGATACTGGGGGGAGCAGGCTGCCTTGCTGCTGTTTCTATTTATTTCAAAAAGCTTCCTTCACTGCGACCCTATGTAAGGCCAATATACGAAAAGATGGGGCTTATTCCTGAAATAGCTGTCTCCGTTGATAAAGCATCGGAACTTCGTATTTGACAAGGGCTCTTTAACAATCATTTTTAACCACAAAGGGGCCAGACCGTTAAGTAATAGCCCTGTGGGCTATTAGAGCGAATGGGCCGGATTGCCGCGAAAGAGGTTGCACAAAGTCACAAAAAGGACTTTTTCAATGACTCTATTATAGTTTATTTGAATAAAGCCTGATGTTAAACTTAACCTTTCCCAGGAAAGGATCAGTTTCCATTTTAAAGCTATTATCCCGTTTAACTAAATTAATCCTTTGCAAAACATTATCTGATGGCAGGCATAACAAGCCATTAACCTTCTGTGATCCTGAAGCATAAACCACAAGGTCAATTTTTGACCAGTCCATCTCCGATGTAGATTGAGCAAGTGCTATGTGTGGGATTACAGCTCCTTCATGAACCAGAATCACAATCGGGATCTTCCCTGCAGCAATATTATGCCAGCCTCCCTGGTACAGCTTACCTGTCTGGTAGTCGATCCATATACCGGGTGGGAGATACACATCGCGTGCGGTTACATCTTCAAACAATGGAGCAACAAGCATATCAGAACCAAAAAGATATTCATTATCGATCAGCCATGACCCGGGATCATCGGGGTATTCAATAAAAAGTGCCCTTACCATGGGTAAACCACGTTCTGAGCAATCCTTTGCCTGAGAATAGATATATGGCATAAGCTCATATCTCATGTTATCGGCAAGCCTGAATGCATTTAAAAAATCCTCGCCATATTCCCATGGTTCGGTAGGAGGGGCGCCATGACTTCTTGTGTGTGAAGTAAGCATGCCAAAAGGGGTCCACCGGCGATAAATATCTTCAGGTTTCTTATTTACGAAACCACCAATATCATGGGCCCAGAAAGAAAAACCTGATAACCCGATTGACAAGCCTCCTCTTAGGGTTGCGGCCATTGCTGTGTTTGTGTTTGCAGGATCGCCTCCCCAGTGTACAGGGTATCGTTGACTGCCTGCCCATGCACTGCGTGCCCAGATAATATTTTCGCCATTGACTCTTTTTGTAATATCAGCAACAGCTTTATTATATCTGAGAGGATAGAGATTATGCTCATAAAAGCCTGTTCTTCCTGAATAATACAAACCATCAGGTGGCGCAGCTTCACCAAAATCTACTTTAATTACACTTACTCCCTGGTGTAACAGACCGGCTATTTTATTCTGGTACCATCTGACAGCTGAAGGGTTTGAAAAATCAAGCACCGCATCTTCATATGGCAGGTTGCCTTTCTTGTCTTTAACAAAAAGGCCCTTTTCAATTATTTCAGGAAACAACGTGTTTTTTGGTACAAAATAGGGTAATTGCCATAGACTTGTATGAATACCGGCTTTCCTGAAATCAGCCATCATTTTAGTTGCATCTTTGAAGCGCGTTTTAGAAAATTGATAGTCACATCTCCAGTCGGTCTCAAACCATCCTGTGTCAAAATGAAGGACATCGCTCGGTATTTTGTTGTCCCTTAATTTCTTAACAACTTCACGGCCTTCGGCTTCAGAGAAATAGGTAATTCTGCTCATCCAGAAACCAAACGACCACAGAGGGGGCATAGGTGCTTTTCCTGTCAGATTGGTATACTCATTAAGGATATCTTTCGGGTCACCCAGAAAAATAAATAAATCAGCCTCGTCATCGCCTATCATTAGGGAATATATCCCATTGAAGTATTTGCCGAAATCACATGTAATCGGCGAAGAAGTATGTATAAAAACACCATATCCGCGACTGCTAAGGAAAAATGGCACAGGTTTGTACATTGTCTCATTCTGGGTACCATTGGCATCGTCGGCCCACAGCACAACTTTTTGTCCTCTTTTATCAAGCTGTGTAAATGATTCGCCACAGCCAAATATTTTTTCACCCGGCGAAAGAGAAAACACTGCCGACATACTTGTTGAATAATCTGAAGCACGCCTTACAAATGAAAAAGGTAGTAATGGTGTAAAAGTCTCTGCTCCATCTGTATTATTGATTGTATGTGTAATCATTTTTCCTTCTGCATTTCTTATTTCAATGCGCCACGGATAATTAAAAATTGTAACCGATCCAAAAGGACTTTTATAACTGTAACCACCATCTGTTTTACTATAATTCCATGCACTGTTATCATGCTGAGGTGTTCCATTAACCAGCATGAGTGAGTCAACTTCAGGTTTTAGCTGGAGCCGCGAACTTGTCCTGATCCTTAAGGTGCGAGCTGAAATAAACTCAATTGAAAAGGGAAAAGATGGAAAAACAGCATATTCCCCGGCCGGAAATTCATTCGGGCTGACAGGTTTCAACACTGCCAGCATATTATTAAAAGCCTGACGTGTAAAGTATTCATATCGCTTAAATGTTAATTCTCCTTTGCCTGCTGCAGGATCGTAAGATGAAAGGCTGTCGGCAAGGTAATAGGTATTTGAGAAATTCCTAAAATCACCGCTTATGTCTATCGGCTCATTCAGTAACGCCTGTGTCTTTCCCGGAGAACCAACAGGAATCTGTCCAGACACTGTAGGATGCAGGAAACTGATAAAAAGCCATACTATTGAACAATACCAGATATTACGAATAATTAAGTTACTTTTTTTCATAATACGTACTTGGATTAGATTATATACTTAAATGCCGAAAAATCCATAATTAGAAATATAAATTTATTAAAAATATATTTAAGAATTAAACATAAGAGTAGTGAACAAATATTGTGATTATTTCAGGTAATTTGTCTAATCAACCAGTCTTATTATCTCAGTTGGTTTATTACGATTCAGAATTAATATTTGCTGTTTGCCATTTAATTTAATTCCCCTCTCCAAAAAGGTATTCTGCAGGGTTTTAAGCGCTTTTTCGGGAGTATTATTGTTTTTGCTGAGGTGAGCAAGGCAGATATGACTGAGATTTTCGTTTATTGTATCTGCAAGGAAAACCGAAGTTTGATGATTCCCTAAATGCCCGTTGTTCGACCTTATTCTTGCTTTTAAAGAATGAGGGTATCCGCCATTTAAAAGCATCTCCTCATCATAATTTGACTCGATAACAAGCAAATTAGCTTCTGCTATATATGGAGCAACTATGGATGAAATATGTCCCAGGTCTGTAGCAATCGTTATCTTTTTATCTCCCGCGGAAACATGAAATCCGATTGTTTCAGGAGCATCGTGACTAACCGGAAATGCCTCGATATCGAAACCTGCCAGATGGAATTTTTCCTGTATAGGAATTTCACGAATACAGTCACTGTATATTTTGGTTTTTGGAGTGAGAATGCTTTCCCATATTTTCCTGGTAGTGAAGGCAGGAAGGCTGTTTTTTCTGATGAGTACTTCTAATCCCTTAATGTGATCAGTATGATTGTGTGTTATCAGCACCCCCATAATAGTTTGCATTGAAATATCCATATCCTTCAGAAACTTACGAACCGAAGATGCTGAAATACCTGCATCGATCAATATGCCATGGAACTCGTTACCGATATAATAACAATTTCCGCTGCTGCCGCTGCTCAGACTGCAAAAATTCAGTTTCATCGATATTTTATTTGGAGGAGCAAAAGGAATATGTTTATGTATTATGTTGATTTTCAAAATTTATCAGTTTGCTCTACGCAAGTTACTTTCCGATACAGAAATTCTTAAAAATATTTCCAAGGATCTCATCCGAGGTAATCTCTCCAGTGATCTCACCAAGGTAATGAATTGCCTGCCTAATATCAATTGCGATCAGATCCTCAGGAATCTGCTCATCAAGTCCGGTTAATACCCTGCCAAGACTTTCTGATACATTCTGAAGCGCTTCATAATGTCTTATATTTGTGATTATTATATTGTCTGAACTGAACTTATCCTTCATTACCAGATCACTCAGTTTTGACTTTAGTTCATTCAGTCCTGTTTTTTCCCTGGCTGAAATAAACAGGAGGGTATCAGTATCAGTATCTGTGAGGTGTAAATTCTCTGTGATACCTGTCTGCATTGCAGGATTGCCCTGATCAGTTTTATTAATAAGTACAAATAACCTTTTATCGGAACCCTTTATCAGATCTCTTACAGCCTGAATCCGCCTGTTAATAGACTCACTTGCATCTGTTATCTCATCTACCAGGAGGATCACAGAAGCCTGGTTGATCTTTTCATGTGTCCTTTTAATGCCGAGCGATTCAATTATATCAGTAGTATCGCGTAATCCGGCTGTATCAATGAACCTGTATTCAACACCATCTATTACAATTGTATCCTCTATAGTATCGCGGGTTGTTCCGGGTATTTCCGATACTATGGCTTTATCTTCCATTAACAGGGCATTGAGTAAAGTCGATTTACCTGAATTGGGCTTTCCTACAATTGCCACAGGGATACCATTTTTTAAAACATTACCGAGACTGAATGAGTCAGACAGCCTGTCAGCCAGCTCTTTTACATTTGTTATGATACGGGTAAGATCCTTTCTATCAGCAAATTCCACATCCTCTTCCCCGAAATCCAGCTCGAGTTCAATAAGCGAAGCAAAATTCAGTAATTCCGATCGCAGCTTTGCTATTTCCGAGGAGAAGCCTCCACGCATCTGATTAATGGCAATCTTATGTGCGGAGCTTGTGGCAGATTTTATAATATCAGCCACGCCTTCGGCCTGTGACAGGTCAATTCTTCCGTTAAGAAATGCCCGTTGGGTGAATTCCCCGGGATTAGCAGGTACAGCTCCGTTCCTTATCAATAATTCAAGTATTCTCTTTACAACATAAGGTGATGCATGGCATGAGATTTCAGCTGAATCTTCACCGGTGTAGGAGTGAGGTGATTTAAAAACACTTACCAGCACTTCATCAATAATTTCTTCTTCTGTTCGGATATCTCCAAGGATTATTGTAAATCCCTTTCGATCAGTTAGTTTAATACTCTTATCTAAAGGATAGAATATCTTATCACAAATGTTAAGACTATGCAGGCCGCTTATCCTTATTACAGCAATTGCGCCACCGATTGATGTTGCAGGTGCACATATTGTATCTTCAGTTCTGATCATTTGCTCAACAGATATCAGCAAATGTATGAAACTTAATTGATCTTACCTTTCAAGGTTTTGCAAACTGAAAACAGAATCTTCTATCCTGGCATCAGTACTGACATTATCAATGATGATTTCAGAACTTCTTCCGGTAATCAGGTTTTTAGCTGTCATATCTTTCACAATATATTTCCCATCTTTCACCGAAAGGGTACTTTTTATTATTATTATTTTAAAAAGCTGATTATCAAAATTATAGAATTCCATTTTTTTGATCTGCCAGTTATCTGAATTGAAATAAGATATCTTTCTCAAATATCCATAATCGTCAGCCAGTTCATTGTTAACCGGGGTACTTTCAATTATCCATTCTTTGTTTTCACCAGATCCCGGAAGATGTTTATATGCAAAGTCTGCCAGAGACGGGGAGGTCATATCGGAATTTGAGAATTCTGAGTTCATAAAACTTTTCCCATTCTCAGAACTGACTATTCTCCTGGTTCTTTTTAAAGCAGGAAGGTATATCCACATTTCATCCGCTGTATTTTTATTATCAATAATAAGTAAAGCAGTCCCTCTTACATCCGGCGGCTGAAGGAATTTTATCATTCTTTTCTCTGAACCATCGGTATAGCTTTTTGTAACCATAGAAATTGTTCTCTTGCGTGTCATTCCACTTTTCTCAGTGATAATCAGTGAAATAGTCGATTTGATTGATCCGGTCATAGTCATATCTCTGGACCTGACCATAATAGCATTTGCATCTGGAAGTTGCTGTACTGCCTGTAAATGCAGCACTAGTAACATTAATAATATTATTCCTTTTTTCATATTTTCTGTTTTTTCTGTTTCTTAAATCCATAATAATGAACTTCGGCCTGAAAGTGATAAGAAAAGCAGGCACAACGACAATTGCTCCAATCAGACATGAGCCTATTGAAATAAAAACCAGGTAGCCAAAAAATCTTATTGAGACGAAGCCGGAAAGCATAAGCGATGAGAATCCGGCCATAACACTCATGGCATTAATTATTATACTTCTCCCGATCGTAGACAGAGTATTTTCAGTTGACTTTTCGTAAGAGTGTCCTTTTCTTAGTTCTGCATTAAAACACCAGAGAAATTGTATAGTAAAATCAACACCAACACCAATCATAACAGATGATAAAAGAGCAGTCGCCGCATCAAGCGCTATTCCTGCAATACCCATGAATCCGAATAGAATAAGGATTGATGCCACAAGCGGCATTAAGCCTGTCAGGCCTCCTTTTACTGATCTGAAAATTATCGACAGGAGCAATAAAACAGTCAATACGGCAAAAGCCAGCGAAGAAGCCTGTCCTGTAATTATTGATCTGGCAAAATCAGCCATAATAATTGCATATCCGCCGACTGTTATTTTAGCCGGAAAATCAGCTGTCAATTCACTTATCCTGCCTCTTACTTTTTTTATTACTCCGTTCTCCGGCTTTGAGAGCTTTATCAGAACATGTGCTTTCGTGTTATCCATGTTAATTAACTGTTTGAAATCATTCTGGTCTCCGCTCATATTATAAAGCTCAAACATCTGTGCTATTGCATTCCTTGAACCCGGAATTTTATTATACTCATTCTCCCGGGGTGTATAAATGGCTTTGCTCATCTCTTTCACAACCTGTGAAACAGAAAATACATTTCCGACACCGTCAAGTTTTTCGATATTATTGGTCAGACTATCAATATCATGCATAAGCACTGGATCCATTATGTCGCCTTCAATCATTACCGAGATAGTCTGTGAGCCTCCGAACTTTTTGTTAATAATGTCGGAAGCCAGCCTTACAGGGTTCTTCGGTGGAAAATAATTTTCCTGGTTTGTTTCTATCCTCAGGAAAAAGATTCCCAAAAAAACCAGTAAAGTTGTGATAGCTGAAATGACTAATATCTTACCGGGATTATTTATAATGATCACTGACAACCGTCTTAGAAACTGATCAAATATTTTTTTCCTGACAGGTTTGTTTCGCATATTCTTTATAGGGGAACCAGTGAGAAAAATTAATGCCGGCACAAAGGTCAGGCTCATTAACAGGGCAATGGATACACCTGATGCAGCCAGTATGCCATCCTGCCTGGCCGGTATGACCGAGTGTGCAAGCAATCCGAGGATCCCGGCAATAGTTGTCAATCCGCTGAATAATATTGGCATATTAAGTGAACCCATAAGATTACCCAGCACATCACCGTCACCTGGTTTCGTTATCCGCCTTATTTCCTGATGCCTGGCGACAAGATAGATGCCATAATTATTAGCTACAGCTACAATAATTATGGGTACCAGCAGCGTCAGGACAGATATCTTCCAGCCAAGAAGCGGGATAATTCCCATGCTTATTGACGTTGACATTAATACAACAGAAAATGGCATCAACACACTTTTCCAGTCACCAAGAGTAAATTTGAGAATCAGCAACATTATAAAAAGGGCCAGTGGAACGAGAATAAGTGCATCACTTCTGACATCGGTCATAATATGCTGCCTTATATATGGCAAACCCCCTGTCAGTATCTTTGCTTTACCCGGATGAGATGCTAACACTGAATCGATTTTATGTAAGGTCACTGTTTCTGCATCAACTTTGCTTATTGTAGCAGTAATGGATGCAGTTGTCATATCTGAAGAAAATACAATATTGCGGGCAAACCGGTTATTGAGGATTGATTTTTTAAGCTGTTCTGTTTCAGCAGCATCATGAGGAATTATCTTTATTAAAGGGTCAACAACCATCATACCATCCTCGCTTTTTATGCTTTTTATTGTAAAAGGGGAAATTCTTCCGGAGATACCTCTTATCCTGGAGATACCCCGGTCAATTTCTTTTATCTGCTTCAAATCTGCAGGCATAAGAATTGAGCTGTCTGAAAACAATATTACAACCATATCCTGCACGCCGAATACATTCTCAATCTTATCTGTAGCAACTCTTGAAGGCAGGCTCCGGGGAATATAATTTCTTATTTCCGGATCTGTCTTTGCACGAGGGATCATAGCACCAAACCCGATACCAAGCAACAGGCAGGAACAGATAATCAGCCATCTGTATTTTATTATAAATTTTGTCATTTGTTCAGAAATCAACTTTGAGTGTGAGATAAATTGTATTCATGAAGTTATCTACAATATCAAACAAAGATCCTTTCTTACCATGGAAATATTCAGCCCCTGCAACAATTGTAAATCCATCTGCAGGTTTATATATTATCTCAGGAATGATTAAAAGGTCATTTGATGTAAAATTGTACATAGTGAAAACTGAAGGAGTGATTATACCATAATTAAGGTCTTTTTCAATCTTAATTCCTGCAGAATGACATGATTTCTTTAACTGGTAATTATAAAGCCTGTTAAATGCGCCTACCTGCTTTCTGACATAATCATTGATATCAAATCCGGGAACTGCGAGCATTTCTGCCAGTTTTGCAAAATCAGGTTCGGTTCCTATAATTGGATCAACCAAAGATGGTTCAAATCCAGGTAAATACTTGCCGGTATACTCCACAGTAAACCTCCAGCTGCCGGGAGACCAATCCATCCCTGCGACCCATTTCACTTCTTCCAGAGGAACATATTCCTTTGTTTTGTACGAAAGAGAAGGTAAAGACCACGCTATTTCTCCTCTCAATCCAAAAGAGCTGACAGCTGATTCAAAATCAACGCCAAAAACCTGTGTTTTGTATGGTTTTAAGGTTAACTGTGTTTTGGCAATGGGGACTGATCCTGACATGTCAATGCTGAAGTTTGTTAATGATACTCCCGGGATTGGATCATATCCGTTAAACCATGAAATTCCCCAGTCAATCCCCGTAAAATGAAAATCTGTACGCAATCCAAAACTCGAAAGTTCCTGTTTGGTAATTAACCCATTTATCTGATCGATAGTCGTATTTTCAGGCAAGAGGACAGGATCAATAATAAGTACAGATGGTCTGTAATAGGGAGCAAAAACTGCCTGCATATTAATTTTTCCTGCAGGATACCAGTTTACAATTGCAAGGATATTTCCTAAATCCATATCTCCCGGGTCGGTAGATCTGGAAATCATGTTCTGAGGATTGAACTTTGAAGTAGGATTGGTAAAATCAGCACGGCCCCATTTTAAGATTCTTTGTCCTATTGTAAAACCCCAGTTTTTTTCATTCAATTCTACATATGCTTCATGGATATTGATATAATTCACCGGCTTATTAAACTCAGAACCAAATCTGAATCTGGCATCAGCAAAAGCTTTGTACTTTCCTGTATTTTCTGATTCTATCTTAAGTCCTAAATCGGAAAAACCACTTGAAAGAAATGACTCACTGCTTTTCCTGTTAAGGTCATAGTAACCACCTCCTCTTATGAAACCGTATATTGAAGTCATCTTATCATTCCAGCCATTATGAGAACCGGATATTGTGTCCTGTGCTGAAATTATTTGACTTAACTGCAGGGGGAAAAAAATAAGAACAAGAATTTTAAATTTCATTTACTCTTTTTATAAACAAAGAAAAAGAATAAAAGAGGCGGAGTCGTCTCAGCCGCTCAGATGGTACCTGTTAATTTTGAAGTTCAGGTTCGCGCCGCCGGGAAAGTACGCCTTATGTCGAAATACCGGTTTTATTTTCCCTGTACTTGCTTGGAGTCATTCCTGTTTGACTTTTAAAAATTGAATTAAAGGTGGTCTTTGAATTGAACCCGGCATCAAATGCTATGGCAAGAATGGTATAATGGTTAAATTTAGGATCAGAAAATCTTTCAATAACTTCCTGTACCCGGTATTCATTAATAAATGTGAAAAAATTTCTTTTATAATTTTCGTTAAGTACCTGGGTTATATAATGCTTTGGAATACCTGTTAAACCGGAGAGGCTGTGAATGGTAAGATCACGATCAAGATAGGGCTTGTTATTCCCCATAAATATGATCAGTTCCTTAAGGTATTCCTCTGCCTGATCATCCCTTAAACCGCTTTTTATATATTTCTCAGTTTCTTTTCTGTTATTATTGTCAGAGCTGAATTCCTGACCGAAAATCACCGGTTGTTTAATTGCATAGAAACTGAAGAAGAAAGAAAATAAAGCAATAAATCCAAATATAACAAAGTAGGGATCAAAGGGAATATAGTTACCTATCATATTCAACCCTCCGAGAATAAAGAGTATAAAATAGGCAGCATAGAAACTGATGGAAATAATCTTTAGCCAGTTAAGTGTAATAATTCCCGAAGTATATGAAACAAGATTTTTAAGATTGGACTGGTGACGCTTTATTTCAATGAATGCAAGTGTACTGTAAATAGTAATTGAAAGAAAGAAACAAGAACTGTATATTATTCGGAGCGAAATAAATTCATCCGGTTTGAAGAAGCTTCTTAAATCCCTTACCAGTGGTACTGTTCTAAATATTACGGAAATAATGAAAAAAATAAGGAATGGTACAAAATGAAGCAGGGCCAGCCAGTTAAACTTCCTTTCAGGATCAGTCATAAATCTTACGTATAGAAAGAGCAACGGACCATAGGTGAATGTAATAAACGGGAATGAGTACATTTCCAGAACCCGGCTGTTTAGCAGTGCAAAAATATTCTCCAGGCATATGAGAAACAGCCAGGCTGCCATGAGCCTGTTTGCTATAGTTACCGGTTTTTTTGTAGATACAAGAAGTCCGGCAAAAAAGGATTGGGAAATGCCAATATAAAGGACCGGATCGATGTACTCCATAAAAAAATAGATATTTATATGCAAAGATAACTAAATGCCTCCAATAATTATTGTATTTTTGGAAACCCTATTAATCAGAAATAATACAATTTTAAATTTATATAGTACTAAATATTAGATAATTATGAGTATCCTTCTCAATAAAAACTCAAAGGTAATTGTACAGGGATTTACCGGAACAGAAGGCACATTCCATGCAACCCAGATGATTGAATACGGAACAAAAGTAGTGGGGGGAGTAACACCCGGAAAAGGCGGACAACCGCATCTTAACCTGCCGGTTTTTAATACCGTAAGGGAGGCCGTTTCAGCAACAGGAGCCGATGTCTCTGTTATCTTTGTGCCTCCTGCATTTGCGGCCGATTCTATACTTGAAGCTGCAGATGCCGGAATCTCGCTTATTGTAACAATAACAGAGGGAATCCCTGTTGCAGATATGGTAATGGTTAAAAATCATCTCAGAGGGTATAACTGCAGGCTAATTGGTCCTAATTGTCCGGGAATAATCACCCCCGGCGAAGCCAAAGTCGGCATAATGCCCGGGTTCATCCATAAAAAAGGAACTGTTGGTATCATTTCACGGTCAGGGACTTTAACCTATGAAGCTGTGGATCAGGTTACAAAGACGGGACTCGGACAGTCCACCTGTATAGGGATTGGTGGTGATCCTGTCGTTGGTACAACCACCCTTGATGCCGTTAAACTATTGATGGCGGATAAAGATACTGAAGCCATTGTGGTAATAGGTGAAATTGGCGGAAACATGGAAACTGAAGCTGCCGAATGGATCAGAGATAATGCCACAAAACCGATTATCGGGTTTATTGCGGGACAAACAGCTCCAAAAGGACGAAAAATGGGACACGCAGGAGCAATTATAGGAGGAAAGACCGACACAGCTGCAGCTAAAATGGAAGTAATGGCAAAATGCGGAATCCTTGTTGTTCAGTCACCTGCCGATATTGGATCAACTGTTGCAAAAGCACTAAAGCATTAAAGCTTTTAATTATATTTGCTAAAAATTTAATCCGAAGCGAAATGAAATTACTGGAAGGAAAAACAGCGTTGATAACAGGAGCATCAAGGGGAATAGGGAAGGCTATTGCCCGAAGATTTGCTCTTGAAGGTGCAGATATTGCAATTACAAATATTGTTGATGACGAAGAATTCAAAACAACCATAAAAGAGATTGAAAATCTGGGAGTTAAAGCAAAGGGTTATGTTTCAAATGCGGCTGATTTTGAAGACTCGCAACGTGTTATTAATGAAGTGGTAAAAGATTTCAGCAGAATAGATATTCTTGTAAATAATGCTGGTATTACAAGAGATACCCTGCTCATGAGAATGAGCGAGGATCAATGGGATTCTGTAATCGCAGTCAACCTTAAATCTGTATTTAATCTCACCAAAGCTGTCCTTCAGACAATGCTTAAGCAGAAAAGCGGTTCAATAATTAACATGAGTTCGATAGTTGGTGTTTCAGGTAATGCAGGGCAGAGTAATTATTCAGCCTCAAAGGCAGGGATAATAGGTTTCACAAAAAGTGTAGCTAAAGAGGTAGGTTCGAGAAACATCAGGTGTAATGCTATTGCTCCTGGATTTATTCTTACCGAGATGACAGAAAAATTACCGGAGGATGTGAAAAAAGAGTGGGCAGAAAAAATACCTCTCCGGCGTGGCGGAACTCCTGAAGATGTTGCAAATACAGCTTTGTATCTTGCTTCGGAGTTATCTTCTTATGTAAGCGGACAAACAATTCATGTATGTGGAGGTATGTTAACTTAAAAATATTTTATATCTTTACAAAACCGCAGGGCACCCATCCTTTTAGCACGAGGAAATGCAGCGAGACATATTTATTCCACACTTATTTTAAACGGGTGCCCTGCTTCTTTTATTTAATAGCTTGCTGATCAATGCACAATACCATCTTTTTTTTAATCCTTATTATTCCGGTGGCGG
>Ga0315536_1000208_pt1 | contig 29274 bp, 39 predicted proteins | sample SalMarSW160230MG_FD_203093 | JGI IMG/M metagenome (GOLD analysis project Ga0315536, IMG submission 203093) | Salt marsh sediment microbial communities from the Plum Island Ecosystem LTER, Massachusetts, United States - Salt Marsh Sediment SW1602-30 ...
GCTATCTCGCTGGCTAACCTTCCGAGCGCTCTGTTTTTAGCATCTATAATTTTAGTTTGGCGTTTCATATTTTTACTTAACTAATTCGATAATGGCCACCTTGGCTCCATCGCTTTCCCTGGGACCCATCTTTACTATCCTGGTATATCCGCCTTTTCTGTCTTTATATCTTGGAGCCAGCTCTTCCACCAGACGTTTCACCAAATCGGGAGAGAAATCCCTTGACAGATTTCTCCTGATGTTAATGTTGTCTGTCTTAGCCTTGGTGATTCTTTTCTCTAAGAAACCTGATAGTTCCTTGGCTTTGGCCTCGGTAGTCTTTATGCGCTCCTTCAAGACCAGTTCTCTGGCTAGAGATTTTAAAAGTGCCTTTCTTTGGTTTTTAGTCCGGCTTAATTTTCTGCCTTTTCTTCTTTTCTTCATAAAATTTTAATTCGAGCGAAGCGAGAATCAAGGTTCTCGCTGAAAGCGATGTTTTTAATTTGAGCGAAACGAGAATCAAGGTTCTCGCTAAAAGCGAGGTTCTTACTTTTTCTTTGAGGTCTTCTTCTTTTTCTCCTTCTTAGACGAAGAAGCTGGCGCTTTGGCTTTCTTTTCTTTCTTTTCGGGTTGAGGTTCCTTTTCAGGAAATGCCTCGCAGAGCAAGCTAAAATGCTGACATAAAACATCCGAAGCCCTGTTAAAAGCCTGCTGGGGGGTAATGGATCCGTCGGTTTCCACCTCCAGAGAAAGTCTGTCAAAATCCGTCCTTTTGCCTACCCGCATGTTGTCAACCTTGAAAGACACTTTCCTGACCGGAGTAAAAATGGCGTCTAGAAGAATTACACCCACCTCAACCTTTTCCTGTTTCATGGATTCTTTCGGCACATACCCTATCCCTTTTTCCACCTGAACTTCCATCTCCAATTCTGCTTTTTTATCGGTCAGCGCTGCTATGGGAGCGTCCTTGTTTATAAGTTCAAGCTGGGTCGGAAGTTTGAAATCAGAACCCTTCACTTCCTTTTCTCCCTTTATTTTTAGAACCGCTTTCTGGGGCTCATCAGAAAATATCCTAAACCTTAGTTGTTTTAAGTTCAAGATGATATTGATAATATCTTCCTTAACGTCGGGAATCGTTGAAAATTCGTGAGATACTCCCTTTATCTTCACCTGAGTCACGGCAGCTCCTTCCAAAGAAGAGAGCAGAACCCTCCTCAGGGAATTGCCTATGGTAGTACCGTATCCGGGATAAAGGGCTTCTATTTCGAAAAAGGCTGAGTTCTTTTCTTTTTTTGTTATTGTTGGTTTATAAGGTAGAGGAATCATAGTGAATATTAAATTTATTAATATTATCTTGAATAAAACTCAAAGATAACCGACATATCAATAGACGGTGAAACTTCTTCTACTGAAGGTTTCTCCGTTATTTTCCCTTCGAGCTTGCCTTTGTCGAGCCCGAGCCAGCTTTGGGTTTTATGCTTTTTAATTGTTTCTTTTATTTCTTTTATTATTTTTTTATCCATTTTTTCCGGCTTTACAGAAATAATATCCCCTTTCTTAAGAATACGGGAAGGAATATTGCAGGCTCTACCGTTAACTCGAAAATAGCCGTGGGTAACAAGCTGCCTGGCTTTTGTTCTGGAGGAAGCAAAACCCATTCTGAAAATTACGCTGTCCATCCTCAACTCCAAGGTCCTTATTAAAAAAGTCCCGCTGTCCTCCGATTTTCCTCTCTTTGAGAGCGCTTCCTTTACATAATTTTTAAACTGTGTTTCATGAAGATTATACCAATTCTTGAGTTTCTGCTTTTCTTTTAATTCCCTGGCATACTCGGAAGGATGACCCTTGCGCCTTTTCCCCTTTAGTCCGGGAGGATATGGTTTCTTAACCATAGCGCATTTAGGTGAATAACATCTTTCACCTTTTAGAAAAAGCTTTTCGCCCGCCCTCCTGCAAATTTTACATTTTTCTTTTCTCATGATTATACTCTCCGCGGTTTTTTGGGCCGACAGCCGTTATGAGGTACGGGCGTTACATCTTTGATGGAAACTATATCCAGACCTCTGGCGGCTAAACTCCTTAGGGCGGAATCTCTCCCGGACCCTATGCCTTTTACTAGAACCCTAACCTTTTGAATCTTTAATTTGCTTACCGCCTGAATCATGGCCTCAGCAACCTTAGAAGCGGCAAAAGGAGTCCCTTTCTTCGTTCCTTTAAAACCTATCCTTCCGGCCGAAGTCCAATATAAAACATCACCCTCCTCGTTGGTCAAGGTTAAAACGGTATTATTATAGGAAGAAAAAATATAAAGCCTCCCCTCTCTGCTCTGCTGAGGGGATTTCAGCTGCACGTCCTTCTTGACGGCTGCCTCCACCTTCTCCCTTTCTTTTAAAAGCTCTTCTTTAGTTTTACTGATAACGCGTTTCTTACCCATAGTGGTAATATCCAACTTTTAACTATTAACTATTTTGGGGAAGGAGGTGCTTTTCTTCCGGAACCCACGGTTTTTCTTACGTTTCCTCGTATGGTCCGACTATTGGTCTTGGTCCTCTGGCCTCTCACGGGCAGGCCCTTGGAATGCCTCATACCTCTCCAGGAACCGATATCTCTCAACCTTTTAATATCCATCATTTTTTTCCTTTTAGACCCTCCTTCCACCGTGTAATTTCTTTCAATAATCTCCCTCAATCTGTTTATTTCCTCAGGAGAGAGGTCCTTTGCCTTAGTGGAAGGCTTTATCTTGGCTTTCTCAATGATTTCTTCACTCAAAGAGCGTCCTATTCCGTAAATATAGGTTAAGGAAATTTTTATATGTTTGTTGTCTGGTATGCTTACTCCTGCTATTCTGGGCATAGTGGTAATACTAAGTCAGGCCGCTTCGCCCGTCTTACCCTTGGCGCTGCTTATGTTTGGGATTTTTCTTACAGATTACATAAACCTTTCTTTTCCTCCGCACTATTTGGCAGTCTTTACAAATTTTTTTTACTGATGATTTTACCTTCATAATTAAATAAAAAATAACAGTTTTACGAAAAACATCTTTTGCGACTTTAGCCGCTTACTATCTTCCCCGATACACTATCCGTCCACGGTTGTCGTCATAGGAACTCATCTCTACCGTCACACTATCTCCCGGCAGTACCCGAATCCGATAAATCCTCATTTTCCCCGCTAAATGGCATAAAGCTTCTTTACCGTCGTCCAACCCTACTTTAAAAGTTCCTCCGGGTAAAGCCTCCAAAATTGTTCCTGATTTTCTAATCTTGTTTTGTTTCACTAATTTTTCTTATACCTCTTAATTTTCTTCAAAATATGTCTAAATTGAATAATAATTAAATAAACTCCTCGGCAAACCTTAGAGTTCTGAATATTTGAAATGGCTGCAAGCTACTTTAATTTAACAAAAATAGTAAATTTAGTCAATCCCCAAGCCGCCGAGCAAACCAAGGATTCTTCCTGTCAAATAATGGGATAATCAATCTTAATCTTCTCCAGGTCTGCAGGAACTTTTCTGACCCAGAAGGGACGGAAACTTACTTCGGAGGCGGTAAAATCGGTTTGGCTTTCCAGAAACATCTTGGCTTCACTGACCGATTTTCCCACTAATCCCTTCTTAATAGAGGAAATGTCCACTTTAGGGTATATTTTTCCAGAAAAACTGACTGCCAGCTGAATAGTACCGGCTTCAAAGTCAACCACCTGGGGGATATAATCGGCGTTAAGGCTTTCCCTGTAGAAAAGTTTTTCCCCTGGTACCTGAGACAAAACAAAATCGTTAATAAAATCCTCAAGCTGGGTTTTGGAAAAAGCAATAGTCACCGCTTTGGCTTTGGTGTCAAAGGTGAAGTTTTCCACCTCGTCCCCGGGTCTCACCGAGGAAGAAGTCGCGGTAATCTCCGTATTAATCACGTCGGGCAGAAGAATGAAGCTGTCGGGCACCTTCTCCTTCAGTATATTTACTGCTTTGGCTTCGGCTCTGCTGCGGGCTTCCTCTTCTGCCTTCGCCAGGTCTTCTTCGCTGACCTGGAGCCCTTCTCCGCCTCCCTTCATGGGTTCCAGCGATTCTCCATAAAACTTGGTGTATCTGGGCGTACTCCGGAATACGTAGATAGAAAAATTAGAAGGCCCAATATTATAATCTTCTCCGGGTTCGGCTGCCGTCACGGGAACATCAACATATTTGGGAATAAGTTTTCCATTCTTTTCTTCGGCGCCCGGTACCGATATTTCTCCATCGGATTTGAAAATTTTACCTTCGTCGGATATGAATCTTGTCCCCTCCAACCATTCTTCAGGCTCTGTACTGTAAGCATTATAAAGCCGAATTATTCCCTTGGCGCTTTTTACGGTCTTGGCTGAAGAAGTAAAGGCCTGTGAGAAATCTGCAGTGGCTTCAAAGGTTTGCCCCGGGATAATCTGTTCGGCCGTGTTCACATTCGAAGTTTCTGAATCAACAGTCAAGGCTGTATCGAAAAACACCGTATTTGTTTTGGGCCATATTTTAACCTCAGTATTGCCCATACGTGACAATAGTAAAATTACAGGCACAACAATAAAGACAGGGAAAAACCATTTCCATCCCCATCCGCGTTTTACCGGCACGTTTTTCCTTCTAACCGCCTTGGGTGCAGTTTCCTTTACAGCTTCTTCCGAGGTCCTCTCAGGTTCCCCGGGCGGCATAATGTCTGTTATTTTATCTGACATAAATTAATGTCCTACTGACATATTATATCAAAAAAATACTCTATTTTAAATAAAGTCTTGCTCATGCTGATGAAAAAGTAGAAAATTACAGCTATTTCAGAACGGCTCTTATTCTTCTTATTCCGGCTCCCGCAGATTCCTCTTTGATTATCCTAAATCTACCCAGCTCTCCCGTTCTTCCAACGTGAGGTCCGGCACATACTTCTTTGGAAAAAGCTTTCCCCTCAGAGTCAACTGCAGAGTAGACCGTCACTCTCTGGGGATACTTGTCCTTGAAAAAAGCCAAGGTGCCGGAATTTAGAGCTTGCTGGTAAGGCAGCTCTTCCTTTTCTATCTTTAAATCCTCTTGTATTTTGCGGTTTACTAATTCCTCGACCTCCCTGATTTCCTCCCCTGTTAATTTCTGGCTATGCGAGAAGTCGAATCTCAAACGCTGGGACGTGATATCAGAACCCATTTGTTGAACATGATTCCCCAGTACCTGTCTTAAAGCCTGATGCACGAGATGGGTGGCGGTATGGAGGCGAGTGGCTTCGTAGGTGGCTTCTTTGCCAATACCTCCGAATTTCTTCTCAGCTCCCGCCCGGGAAATGTCCTGATGTTTTTCAAAGGCCTCTGTGAATCCTTTTTTATCAACCTCTATCCCCCTTTCTTTAGCCAGCTCCTCTGTCAGCTCCAAAGGGAAACCGTAGGTATCATAAAGATGGAAAGCCTCCTGCCCGGAAATCCTTCCCTCTGCGGCTACCTTATCAAACTGCTTTATACCTCTTTCCAAAGTTTCTTCAAATTTTTCCTGTTCCTTCTGAACGACGGTTACAATCTCTTCTTCCCCGGACTTCAGTTCGGGATAAATCCGGGAATACTGTTTCACCACCCTTTTAACCAGAGATATGAGAAAGTCATCAGGAAGCTCCAGCATTTTTCCGAATCTGATAGCCCTTCTTAACAGCCTTCTCACTATATATCCCCTATCCAGGTTGGAAGGAAATACCCCTTCCGCTGCTAAAAAGGCGATACCTCTGGCGTGGTCTGCCAGAATCCTGAAGATGCGCCGATGGCCGGAATACTGCAGAGAAGAGATGACTTCCAACTCCTTGATAATCTCAGAAAAAATATCCGTTTCATAAGCTGAATCTTTCCCTTGAAGCAGAGCCGTCAATCTCTCCAGCCCTATACCGGTGTCAACATTCTTTTGTGACAGAAGTCTGTAATTACCTTCCCCATCCTTGAAATACTCCATAAAGACCAGATTCCAAACTTCTACGAATCTCTTGCAACCATCGCAGTTGGGGCCGCAGTCGGCGGCGCCGCATCCGAATTTTTCTCCCCGATCATAAAAAATTTCAGAGCACGGACCGCATGGTCCGGTCTGGCTTACCGGCCCCCAAAAATTATCCTTTAACCCGAATTTCCTTATCCTTTCTTCTGGTATGCCGGAATTTTTCCACAAGACTATACATTCTTTATCTTCAGGTATTCCTTCCTGACCCTTAAAAATCGTCACCCATAACTTTTCCTTTTCCAGGCCGAGCCGTTCTACAAAAAAATCCAAGGCATACCTTATGGCTCCCTCCTTAAAATAACCCTTTTCCGCATCCTGGCCTATAGACCAGTTACCCAGCATTTCAAACAGGGTATGATGGGTGTCGTCTCCCACCTCGTCGATATCGTTAGTCCGGAAACACTTCTGGCAGGAAGCTAGGTGCCGCCCGCCGAAATCCTTGAGAGGATCTGCGGATCCTTCAAGATACCGGGTAAACTGCTGCATGCCGGCCGTAGTAAACAGCACCGTAGGGTCTTCGGGAATCAGAGAAGAGGAAGGAACTATCTTGTGCCCTTGGTTCTTAAAAAAGTCCAGAAAGTTTTTCCTTAATTCATGAGAAGTCATGGTTATGTTTGGACAAAAATTAACTATACCTGTCTGCCACTACGGAAGCCACGCACGACTCCGGCTTTATCTTAGCCTCAAATCCATTGCCGCGTATCAATCCCACTACCTCCTTAATCATATCTTTGGTTCCTCCGTTTTCTCCAATGTCAGCATGTATATAGCGAAACTGATAATCGTATTTATTATCTTCTTTATCCATCCTCTGCTCTAACTGTTCTCTGAAATGAAGCGCCATTTCGCATGAAATAAGCACCTCTTCAAGGATTCTCTCCTTCCAGGAAAAAAACTTTCTGTTCTTGTATTTCACTTTCTTAAGAAACATTCTGCCCCCCTCTCCCACCCTGAGCACAACCACTGCCACCGGAAAGTGAGGACAGGTATCAGAAGAAGAATCACATCCGATAATAACGTCATAAAATCTTTCGGGCCCCTCCTTTATATAGCTTAAAATCTCTTCAATGACTTGAGAAATCGTAAGGTTTCCCCTGGTAGGATTGTAAAAATAACCCTGCCACAGGGGCACTTTTCCTCTGGGTACGGCTTTTAAATTCAACTTTTTCTTTTTCATAGAGATTAATCCTGCCGCTTTTTGCTATTTATCAATATAACAAAAAAATGCTTCGAAAATCAAGCTGAAGCAAAGCAGGCAAAAAGCAACTTGGATAAAGTAAAATCAGAGAATGGAGGCCAATTCCGCTATCTTTATAAATTCCTGAGGTTTTAAAGATGCCCCGCCTATCAACAGACCGTGAAATCCGGAAATCTTAATGAATCCTGCGGCGTTTTCTGCGTTCACGCTCCCGCCGTAGAGGGTAGGATGATCGTCTCCTAATACCTTTTTCATGGAAGCATTGAATTTAGCCGCCTGGCCGTAAGTAGGGGTCTTACCGGTACCGATAGCCCAGATGGGCTCATAAGCCACAATCACTTTCTTCTTTTCTCTCTGCGAAAGACCGCTCAAAGCTGGCTTTATTTGGGAAATATTGTCTATGCAGAGTATAGGCCTTAAGCCAGAGATTAAGGCTAAATTTATTTTTTTCCGTATGATTTCTCCTTTCTCCGTAAAATACTTCCGCCTCTCTGAATGTCCGACAATCACGTAACTACATCCCAGCCCTTTGAGCATATAAGGAGAAATTTCTCCCGTAAAAGCCCCTTCCTTCTCCCAAAAACAATTTTGTGCTCCCATCTCTATCTTTTTGGAAGCTTCCCCGTTAAATCTGCCGAGATAGACAAAAGGAGGGCACACTACCACCTTCACCTTACCGAGCTTTATCTTTTTAATTTTGGAGGAAAGGGCCCCAAAAATTTTTAGAGCTTTTTTAGGTTCTGCAGGATTGCATTTCCAATTTCCTACAATATATATCTCTTTCATAATGATGGTTTTATTTTTTAATTTGTCTTCTTAAATATTCAGCTGCCTTTTCAGGCTCTATGGTGGAAATCTCCATCTGGGTCCCTATCTCAAAGCCCGCCATGGTAGAAGTCTTGGGGAGGATGGTCCAGTGCCAGTGGTAATGATGGTGGTCATGCCCGTCGCAGGGCGCCGTATGAAGGTAAAAGTTGTAAGCCGGGTCACTGAGCCCTTTATAAAGTGATTTCATGGCCATGCTGAAAGCCTCCGCCAAATATTTCCTTTCCAAGGAACTTGTTTTTTCAAAATAAGGGAGATGAGACTTGGGGGAAATAATTACCTGGAAAGCCATCTTTGAAGCGAAAGGACAGACGACCAGAAAATGCTTGTTTTCGAAAACTATTCTCTTTTTCACCTTCTTCTCCCACTTATTCAGCTCGCAGTATATGCACTTCCTATTCTTCTGAAAGTAAGACTTGGCGTTGGCCAGAGCGGTTTTAAGATCAACGTCTATAAGGGGAGTGGTAATAATCTGAGAATGGGGATGGGGCTGAGAAGCTCCTGCTTCAGGGCCGTGATTATGAAAAATAGAAATATAGTCGACAAAGGGCTCTTTCATCAGGGCCAGATACCTCTGCTGATAGGCATCGAAGACCTCCTCAACTTGCTTAAGAGTAAAGTGAGGAAAATATTTCTTGTGATTTCTGGTAATGACAATTTCGCAGAAACCTACGGCGTTCATCCTGTGGTAAAACTTTCCCTCCTTCTTCCTTTCCAGTTTTGAATAAGGAAGCAGGGCCGGATACTTGTTGGGAATAACGATGGTGGTCCAGTCACCAGGTATTTTTTCTCTGCCCTTTTCCGGAATAATTTTTTTGCCCCGGGAATAAATAAGCACCGGAGGCTTTTGGGTCTCTATGTTGCAGAAAGGGCAGTCCTTCTCTTCCATCTTAATATCTATCCTGGTCTTTTTTTTAAAGGAATGAGGCCTCTTGCCTCTCCCGGTAGCTATAATAACCCAATTCTGAGAAATAAGGTCCTGCCTCAACTCGGAAGGAAACTTAATCTCTTTATTGTTCTGTTTTTTTGCTTTATCTGGCATATAAACCCTTCATGATGTTTATTCTTATCTTAATCAGGTCGACCGCCATCTTGAAAATACTTTTAAATCTTACTTTACTGTCGGGGTCGTTTATCCAGGTAACGGGAATCTCCTTGATACTGTATCCCATCTTTTTGGCAATTACCAGAATCTCCGGGTCAAAAGCGAAGCGGTCGATAGTGCATCTGGGAAAAATATCCCTGGAGGCTTTGTCGCTGAAACCCTTAAATCCGCACTGTGTATCCCACAAGCCCCACAGTCCGCAGAGGATCTGGACCATAAGGTTGAAAACGTTACCTACCATCTGCCTAAGCCCCCCCTGAGGCACTGCCAGCTTAGCGCCGGATACATCCCGGGAACCGATTACCACCTCGTGCCCCTGTTTGAAAAAGGGCCACATCCTTTCCACATGGTCGATGGAGGTTGAATTGTCTGCGTCGGTAAAAACGCGGTATTTGCCGTTAGCTTCCAGCATCCCCTGCCTCACTACGTAACCTTTTCCGTGATTTTCCTTGTTATCTGCTAATCTCAAATTGGCTATGTTAGGCATCAATCCCTTAACCACCTGGGCCGTATTATCTTTAGAGCCGTCGTTGACAACTAAAATTTCCCAGGTATAAGGCTGTTTTTTTAGATATTTCTCCGTTTCCTCAAGGGTGTGCGTAATCCTCTTGGCCTCGTTATAGGCCGGTATTACCACAGAGAGATAAACTTCTTCCGCCATATTTTTAGTTATTAAAGCGTCTTATGCTCTTATTTTAACATATAGGAACAAAAATAAAAAAGAGGATTAAAAGTTCCTCTTTAAAAACTTAATGGTAATAAGAGCTACATTTAGATGGTGTACAATATCTGTGAGATTGTTTCTTCTGAAACCCGCATTCGCAGGTCAGAAAGCAAGATATATCTTTTTCTCCTAAATTAGAGCTATTAGTTATACTTCTAATCGGAGTAAGAACCTTGATAGTCTTATTACAGATATTCTTGTGTATCTGTTCCCAATCCATATTATCGGCCAGACGCTTTTTTTCTGGCTCTAAATGTTCTAAAAAAATTTCAAGTCTTTTCTTCCTGAGTTCATCAACCTCTCTAACGCACCACATCTTTTTTTATTATAGCTTATCTCGGAATTATGCCAAAGCCGTCAACACCCGGCACCCGTCTGCAGTGACGGCCAGCGTATGTTCAAAATGAGCAGATAGGGAATTGTCTTTGGCCTTGAAGCTGAATCCGTCTTTCCCCTTTTCAATTTCCCAGCTGCCGGCAGTAAGCATGGGTTCTAAACAAAAACACATACCCTCCTTAATCTTTGGGCCTTTACCTCGAGCTCCAAAATTGAGAATCTGAGGTTCTTCATGCAGTTCCCTGCCGATACCGTGGCCGCAGAGATCGCGTACTACGGAAAATCCCTGGTCTTCTGCATATCTCTGTATGGTATTGGAAACATCCCCGAAGGATTTTTGAGGCCGTACCTTTTTAATCCCCCTTTTTAAGGCTTTTCTGGTCGCCTTTATCAATCTTTTTGTTTCAAAATCCACCTCCCCTATGGGAATAGTGACCGCCATGTCCGTATGAAAACCTTTGTACAAGATACCCAGGTCCAGCGACAGCACGTCCCCTTCCTTGAGTTTTTTAGAGGAAGGCAAGGCATGGACAATCTCTTCATTCAGTGAAGTGCATAGGACGGCAGGATACCCCTCATGCCCTTTAAAGGAAGGCTTGCCTCCATATTTAAAAATAAGACTCTCTGCGAGTCTATCTAATTCACTGGTGGTAATGCCGGCCTCGGCAGCTCTGATTACTTCTTTCATTATCCCAGCCAGTATTATCCCCCCTTCCCTCATTATTTTAATTTCCTTCTTTGATTTGATGGAAATCATCGGACGGCTTTTAATATTTCTTGGAAAACATCGTCAATGGGCTGTTCACCATTGATTCTAATCAACTTCCCTTGCTCCTCATAATAGCCAACGACTTTTGTCACTCTGGAATCGTAATAATCAAGTCTATTTTTAATTACTTCCGGCACATCATCATGGCGGGATACTAATCTCCCACCGCATTTATCGCATACCTTCATACTTTTAAACTCCCCTACCCAGGGAATCAAACGTCCACACGATTCGCAGCTTCTCCTCTTGGTTAGTCTATCAAAAGCTTCTTGGCGAGATATCTCTATTGATAATACGCGGGTAGAATCCTTTCTTTCTAAATAATCCAGGAATTGGTCCAGGGTTTTAGCTTCGCTCAAACGCCTGGGCAAACCGTCCGCTATAATGCCCTGATCTTCTCTTATCTTAAAAGATATGTAGTGCATCCAAAGCATTGCGGCTAAATCGTCATAAGGCAATTTACCCTCCGCCACCGTTTTCCTCACCCTCCTACCGACATCCGTATCAATGCTGCTTAATTCTCTGAACAGACTTCCTATGGGAATCGGCACCAGATTCCCAAAATGCTTCATTAAAAGTTCTGCCTGGGTTCCTTTGCCGCATCCCGATCTTCCTACTAAAACGAAATTAAGGGGTTTTTCTTCTGCCATAATTTTCTAGAGATTTTTAGAAAGTATCATAATCTCTCATCTCCAATTGAGTCTGTATCTGCTTTATTGTTTCCAGAATAACGGAAACTATAATGATGATGGATGTGCCTCCTACCAGAAATCTGAAGACCGTAATCCTGGTCACCGCCTGAATCAAAGTGGGAGTAAGGGCTATTACGGAAAGAAAGAGGGCGCCTACGGGAAGAATCCTGTTGAGTACATAATTGAGGAAATGAGTAGTGGGCATACCCGGCCTGATGCCGGGGACAAAGCCTCCCATCTTCTGGAGGTTTTCCGCCACAGACTCCGGCTCAAAAGTAATTAGGGTATAAAAATAGGTAAAGACGAATATCAGGACAAAATAAACGGCCGCGTTGATAATGGGGTCATTCAGGAGACCCAGCACGTACTCAGCCGCCTTTCCAAAAGCGCTCTCGGAGCCGCTTAAAAAATTTGCTATCAGGGAAGGAAAGGTCAGCACGGAAAGAGCGAAGATAATAGGTATCACTCCGGCAGGATTTACGCTTATAGGGAGATAGGTGGAGGATCCTCCGTAAAGCATTCTCCCTCTGACACGCTTGGCATAAGAAACCGGAACGTTTCTCCTGGCCTCGTTTATAATGGTCACTCCGGCTATAATAAGCATGGAAGACACGAAAAATATCAGGTATGAGGGTATCATGGAAGGGTCGTAGGTAGCAACAAGCTGGCCCATATTACGCGGGAAATCAGCGATAATGCCGGCAAATATGAGCAGGGAAACCCCGTTGCCTATTCCTTTCTCCGATATCAGTTCACCGAGCCACATCAGGAAAATACTTCCGGAAGTGATGGTTACGATGGCACTGATTTTACTAACTGCGTCCATGCCGCCTACTACTCCCTGCCTGGCAAAAATGGTAAGCATAGCAAAGGCCTGAAGTGCAGAGAGCGGTACAGCCAGTATCCTTCCATACTGTTCAAATTTCCTTCTTCCCTCTTCTCCCTGTTCCCTATACATTTCCTCCAATCTGGGAAAAATCATAGTCAAAAGCTGGAGGATAATGGTAGCCGTAATATAAGGCCCCAGCCCCAACATGATAATAGAAAATTTTTCCAACGCTCCCCCAGTAAAGACATTCAAAAGCCCTAAGGCCTGAAACTGCTCAAAAATGGCTTTCAGGTTCTGGGCATCCACTCCGGGAATAGGGATATTAGCCATTAATCTGACCACCACAAAAATCCCAAGGACGAATAATATCTTTTCCCTTAAATCTTTTATCTTGAAAACTTGAATGACGTTATCGTACCACATTTGACTGGAAGGTTATTTTGCCGCTTTATTTCTTTTGCTTGCTTTCTTTTTGGGCGCCTTGCGACCGGCTGGTTTCTTCTTCGTTCCAGAGCGCGGCTTTACCGCCTTTTTCTTTCTTTTTGAAGAAGCTCCTGTCACGGATAAGGAAGCCGCCTTTTCGTCAGAAACTACCTTCTTAACCTTTTGCTGTACACTTTTAGAAAGGATGCAGTCTTTGAAATGCAGTTTTTTGTTCAGCTCCCCTCTGCCTAAAATTTTGACCTGAGGTATCTTTCCCTTAAACTTGGCTATTAATCCTTTTTCCAACAGGGAAAAAGGAGAAACGGTTTCCCCTTCCTTGAATTTTTTTTCCAAAATCCGTAAATTGATTATTTCCACCGGAGCCTTCCTTGATTTAAACCGATAACCTCTCAGCTTTGGATACCTTTTAACAAATTCTCTGATGGCCGGCTTCATTTTCCTTCCAGCCCTTGTAGTCTGTCCCTTTCTCCCCAGACCCGCATAAGTATCTCCCCTCCCCACCCTTCTCCGCTTCTTTCTTTTATGGATTGGCTTAAGTTGATTCAGCTGCATAAAGTTATTGTCCTTTCTTCTGGACGGTTAATTTTTTCAGAGCTCTGATAGTCGCCCTGGCATTGTTGATTTTATTTCCGGTAGCTCCCAGTATTTTGGAAGAAATATTCTTGATACCTGATAGATGACAGATAATCCTTACCGTACCTCCGGCAACCAACCCCCTTCCCAACCTCTGGGGTTTAAGCATTACCTTGGCAGCCCCGTATTTGGCTCTTACCTCATGGGGAATGGTTGATTCTTTAATGGGGACCATAATGATGTTTTTTTTCGCCAACCTGGTGGCCTTTTCAATTGCTTTGGCTACATCCAAGCCGGAAGCCACCCCCACTCCCACTCTACCTTTCTGATCGCCTACCACCATCACGGCGCGGAACTTAAGTTTCTTCCCCCCTTCCCTTGTGTGGGCCACCCTCGCCAAATCCAAAAGCTGGGATTCGAATTCTTCCTTCTCCCTTCTACCTCTCCCTGATGACCCTCTTCTTTCTCTTCTACTATATGGCATGGATATTAATATATTGTTATTAAAATTTAAGACCTCCTTCTCTGGCTCCTTCGGCCAATCTCTTAACTCGACCGTGATATTTATAGCCTCCCCTGTCAAAAACAATCTCCTTAACGTTCAATTTATCAGCTCTTTGGGCTATTAATTTCCCCACTTCGTAGCCGATTTCTTTTTTCCCTCCTGTCTTTTTTGAGAGAGATTTCTTTGAAGCAGTCCCTTTGCTCTCCTTTGTTAAGTCTAAATCGCTCAAGGCCGCCAACGTCCTCCCCTTCTCGTCATCAATCAACTGGGCATATATGTGGCGGTGGGAACGAAAGACGCATAGCCTGGGCTTTGCCGCCGTTCCACAAACTTTACCCCTTATCCTTCGGTGGCGTTTTTCCTTTTTCTCTTTTTTTTCTCTGGGATTCATATTTTAATCGTAAGACCTATTATCATTAAAATTATTAGGCCCCTCCTGCTCCAGTTACTACCCTTTTACCGGGCTTTCTTCTGACCCTTTCTCCCAAATACCTTATACCTTTTCCTTTATAAGGTTCCGGCTTCTTTACCTTCCTGATTTTAGAAGCAATCTGTCCCACCAGCTCCTTATCAACTCCGGAAATGGTAATGATATTTTTATCTACCTCGGCCTTAACAGTATCAGGAATATTTACTTTGACGGGATGAGTAAAACCAACCATAAGCACTATTTCGTTCTCTTCCATCTTGGCTTTATAGCCCAGTCCCTTGATTTCCAGCTTCTTTTCATAACCCTCCTTCACCCCTTCCACCATGTTGGCTAACAGTGACCTGGTTAATCCCCAGAAGGCATTTGTTCTTTTGGTGATGATTTTCGGACTTACTATTATTCTCCCCTCTTTTATCTCAATTTTAATTTCCGGCCTGAACCTACGGGAAATCTCCCCCTTAGGACCCTTGGCCATAACCTTATCCTCATCTATCGTCACCTCAACCCCATCCGGTATATTAATTGGCTTTTTACCTATCCTGCTCATAATTTTTACCAAACCTTACATATTATTTCACCTCCTATTTTCTGTTTCCTTGCTTCCTTATCAGTCATCAAACCCTTTGGAGTGGAAATAACAGCAATTCCGTATCCGTTCCTGACGGGCTTTATATGTCTGACGCCAACATAAATCGGCTGGCCAGGTTTGGAAACCTTCTGCAGACCGGAAATGAATGGCTGTTTATCCTGATATTTCAACTTTATTTCTATCAGTTTCTTTGTCCCCTTGCCCTTTTTTACAACTTTTTCCAAAAAACCTTTCCTCTCCAAAATCCTAGCTATTTCCAACTTTAACTTAGAGAAAGGAACCTTAATTGTCCTGCGCCTGGCTGACTGTGCATTCCTTATTATTGTTAACATGTCTGCTATTGGGTCCATAGTTGTTTTTACCAGCTGCTCATTTTTACACCCGGGATTAATCCCTTGTTTGCCATTTCCCGGAAACAGATTCGGCATAATCCGAATTTTCTTATATATCCTCTACTCCGGCCGCATCTAAAGCATCTCCGTACGACCCGGCTTTTGAACTTGGGATTTTTCTTTGCTCTGGCTATTTGTGATTTCTTGGCCATATGTCTTTATGATTTCATGGGTAAACCCATTACCTTTAACAGGGCTAAACTTTTCTCTTTGTTTTTAGTAGAAGTCACTACGGTAATTTCCAGACTGAATATTCTTTTGGTTTTTTCGGGTAGTATTTCCGGAAAGGAAATATGTTCTTTAATACTGAAAGTGAGGTTACCTTTCTTATCAAGGGAACTGGGTTTGAGACCGGTGAAATCCCTGGAACGAGGAAGGGTAATATGGATTAACCTCTCTAAAAAGTCATACATCCTTCTGCCTCTCAAGATTACGGCCGCCCCTACCGGCATACCTTTCCTTAATTTAAAGCCCGAAATAGATTTCCTGGCTTTGGTTATAACAGGTTTCTGCCCGGTAATCAAAGACAAATCCTGAGATATAGCTTCAATAATCCCTTTCTGGTCGTGGGAACCCTTGCCTGCAATCATCCTGCCGAATCCCGTATTCACCACCACCTTCTCTATTCTGGGCACAGCCATCTTGTTGGGAAGATTGAATTCCTTCATCAGGGCAGGCACTGCTTCCTTCGCATATTTTTCAGCTAATCTCATCATAATGTTTTACCGCACTTTTTACATATGCGACTTTTATCCCTATCTGACATTTTATAACCTACTCTGGTCGCCTTGCCGCATTTGGGACAGACGAGCTTAACGTTGGCCATAGACATGGGAGAAGGCATTCGTACAATCTCCCCTTTCTCTTTCCTCTGCCTTGCCTTCTGATGTTTAGTAACCATATTGACGCCTTCAACGGTCAATCTTCTTGTTTCCGGAAATGATCTTATGACCTTGCCTACCTTACCCTTGTCCTTGCCTGAAATTATTAACACTGTGTCTCCCTTTTTAATCTTCATAATTTTATATAATTTCCCTGGCCATAGCAGCGGCTTTATCAAATCCTTTTTCCTTAACTTCCCTGGCCACAGGCCCAGAGATTCTGTTGCCTTTGGCATTCTTGGTTTTCCCATCTAAAATAATGCAGGCGTTATCGTCAAAGCGGATGTAGGAACCGTCTTTCCTCTTCTTTTCTTTTGCCTGCCGCACCACCAAAGCCCTAACCACCTCGTGCCTCTTTACTTCCCGCCTGGGTTCTGCGGTCTTAACCACGACCACTATAATGTCGCCGAGGCTGGCATAGCGCCTCTTGCTTCCTCCCAGTACATGCATGCACTTTGCGGTTTTGGCTCCGCTGTTATCAGCTACTATTAATGTTGTTCCTAATTGTATCATAGTTCCTGATTATTATTTTCCTGAAATTCCTCCTCCTTTGTTAACTCGCTTTCCTCGTCGGAAACCGCCTCGGATGGCCTGTCCTGCTCCGCCCCGCCCATAGGACTCTGGCCGAGGGCTTCTCCCTTCCTAATTTCATCTTCGATTACCTCCTCAATATTCTCTTCTTCACCTTCAACTTCTTTCATGGGTTCAATCTTGATTACCCGCCACCTTTTTTCCCTGCTGTAAGGCCTGGTTTCCTCTATGGTAACCTTATCTCCCTTGCGACATTTTTCCTCCTCGTCATGGGCTTTATATTTTTTATGGAATTTATATTTCCTTCTATACTTGGAAAATTCCTTCAAAGCTTCAACCTCTACCACTACCGTCTTATTCATCTTGGTGGAAATCACCCTACCTTGTAATAATTTTTTGGGCATAAAAATTTAATATTAAGACTTAAAGCTTTCCTCCTTTAATATTGTCAGTATCCGGGCAATATCTTTCTTTGCGGCTTCCAGCTCTTTGACGTTCTTCACCTTGTCCAGAACCGAATCAAAGCGCAGAACCTTTGCCCGTTCGCGCTTTTCATTTAAAATCTTTTCCAAATCCTGCCTGCTTTTTTTCCTTAACTCTGAAGATTTCATTTCTTTATGAATTTTGTTTTAACGGGCAGCTTGTCGGCCGCTTTATCAAAAGCTTCTCTGGCTACTTCCTCGGGAATGCCTGCCAGTTCAAAAATGATTCTGCCTGCCTTCGCCGGATACACATAATGTGAAAATGCTCCTTTTCCCGCCCCCATGGGAAATTCCACTCCCTTGGAGGTAACGGGCTTGTCAGGAAAAATCCTAATCCAGAGCTTTCCTCCCTTTTTTAAATATCTTAGGATGGTGCGCCTGCCGGCCTCTATCTGCCTGGCAGTAATCCATTTCGTTTCCATTATCTTCAATCCGAAACTGCCGAAAGAAACCTCTGTCCCTCGTTTAGCAAATCCTTTTGACTTGCCCTTGAACATCTTAGCGTGTTTTAACTTTTTTGGTCCTAAAGCTGCCATAACTTATAAAATATATTATTCAAACTCTTCTCCCTTATATATCCAGACCTTTACTCCTATCGTGCCGTAAGTACAGTAAGCTATGGACGTAGCATAGTCTATATTAGCTCTTAGCGTCTGTCTGGGCATCAATCCTTCACTGAGCCATTCTGTCCTGGCGATACTGATACCGTTCAGCCTTCCGGCTACCTCCAATCTTACCCCTTTTACCTCTTTTTGGCTGATAATTTTATCCAACATCCTTTTCAGCACCCTTCTGTATGGCATTCTGCCTTCTACCTGGACAGCTATGTTTTCAGCTACGAGAGAAGCCCAAACCCAGGGATTCTTTATTTCCTTTATCTCTATCCTGAGATTTCTCTTCCCTGCCTCCTTACCTTTGGAAATCTTGGCTTCCAAAGTATTTTTCAATTCTTCCACTCCTTTGCCTCCCCTTCCGATAATCAAACCCGGGCGGGACGTATAAATGACTATCGTTATTTTCCCGGCAAATCTCTCAATAACTACTTTTCCCACTCCCAGCTTGCCGATTTTTTCTTTTAAAAATTTACGTATCTCAAAGTCTTCCTCAAGGTAAGAGGAAAAATCATTCTCATAAAAACCTCTGGAACTCCAGTCTTTTAATCCTTTTATTCTGAATGCCTTTGGATGAACGTGGCTTGCCATGATAAACTATTTATCTTTTTTTGTGCTTTTTTCTTTATTGTGTTTTACTACTTTTTTTGCAGTTTTTCCAGTGGTTTTTCTTCTGGAGGTTGTCTTCTTTGCAACGGTCTTTTCCTTACTTTGTTTTTCCTGTCGGGCGGGAATTTTTTCTTTCTTCTCTCTTCTCACTACCTCGTCTAGCACAAGAGTGATGTGGGAAGTCCGTTTCTGGATGGTGTCCGCCTTTCCCCTTGATCTGGGAAAAACTCTTTTAAAACTGGGCCCCTCGTCTACATAAATCTGGGCAATGTAAAGCTCTTTATCTTCTGACTTTGTCTTATCTTTGGCGTTGGCCAAGGCCTGATTTAAAAGCTTGAGGATGGGAAGTACCGCCTTCTTCCTTGTATATTTCAAAACGGCTTGAGCTTTTTCAACCCTCTCACCTCTTATCAGATCTGCTACCAGTCTTACTTTCCTCGGGCTAATGCGCAGATAACTTAATTTTGCTTTGGAAATCATATTGATTAAAATTATTTTTCCACTCCCTTCTTCTCAATATCTCTCTGCATCTTCCCTCCGTGCCTTATGAATTTGGTGGTGGGAGAGAATTCTCCCAGTTTATGACCGACCATGGATTCGTCAGCCTTCACCGAAATAAAATCCTTTCCGTTGTGTACAAGAAAAGTATACCCTATCATTTCCGGAGAAATAACGCAATTCCTTGCCCAGGTTTTTACGGGCTCCTTTTTATTACCCTGCAGCCTGTTCATCTTTTTCATCAGGTTAGGGTCGACAAACGGACCTTTTTTCAAACTTCTTGGCATAATATTTTAAGTTAATTACTTTTTGTTCTAAATTTTGTATTTTATTTCTTACCTCTTCTTCTCTTTATAATAAGGTGGTCTGTCCACTTCTTTTTTCTGGTCTTGACGCCTCTGGCGGGTTTACCCCACGGAGTTTTCGGACCCTTTAATCCTACCGGGCTTTTACCCGTCCCGCCGCCGTGCGGGTGGTCAGGAGGGTTCATAGCCGTTCCTCTCACTGCCGGCCTCCACCCCCTTCTTCTTCTATCTCCAGCTTTCCTCATTTTCTCAAATCTTTTTTCAGGATGAGAAACCTGTCCGACTGACGCAAATCCCTCCTGGAACACCTTTCTGACTTCTCCCGAGGGCATCTTAAGATGGGTATACTTTCCTTCGTGGGTCAGGATTTTGGCTGAGGCACCAGCTGACCTGACCAGTTTTCCTCCTCCTCCCTTCTGGAACTCAACGTTGTAAACTTGGGTGCCGGAAGGAATATTTTTAATCTTCATCCTGTTTCCAGGCTTTACTTCCGCCTCTTCAGCACAAATAATTTTCTCTCCCTCTTCGATACCCGAAGGGGCTATAATATATCTTCTGTCCCCGTCTTCGTATTCAATCAGGGCCAGATAAGATGTCCTGTTGGGGTCGTATTCAATAGCTTTAACCTGCCCCTTTACCCCTATCTTTTCCTGTCCGAAATCCACTAACCGATAGAGTCTTTTAACCCCTCCTCCCCTGTGACGTACGCTAACCCTACCCGAACTAGACCTGCCTCCCTTTTTCTTTAAGGGAAACGTGAGTTTTTTCTCGGGTCTTTTCTTGCTTAATTTTCTTCTGGAAGAAACCTTCTTCATAATAATGCTTTTGCTTTATGGATACAATCCTTCTATTTTTTGCCCTTGTTTTATCTTGACTACTGCCTTCTTGAATCCGTCCCTCCAGCCTGATACCTTGCCTATCCTCCTCTTTTTAGGAGAAACCTTGATAATCTTAACGTCGACCACGTCAACCGCATAAAAATCTTCCACCGCTTTCTTGATAGTCGTCTTATTGGCTCCGGGAAAAACCTTGAAAGTATACTTATTCTTCTCAGTCAAGTCGATTGCCTTCTCGGTAATGAAAGGTGCTTTCAGCACCCCGAAAGAGGAGCCTGGAATTTTTTTTGCTCCAGCTGCTTTTTTCCCTTTCTTTTCTTTTTTTAATCCTTTTCCCGCTTCTTTCTTAGTCTCTGCAGATGAGGCACGAGGCGCCTGCTTATTCGCTGAATCCTCCTTATCCCTTTCTTTCTCATCCGGTTTCTTTTTTCTATTGAAAAAATCTTTTAATGCCATGTTATTATTTGTTTCCAGAAAAAGTATTCTTTATTACTTCGATGCCGACTTTAGGCAGCACCACATATTTAAATGAAAGAAGGTCCAGGCAATTCAAGTCTCTGGCCTGAATTGTTTTCAAACGGTCAATATTCCTGGAAGCCCGGATAATCTTTCCGTCTATTTCGGGCAGAACTAAAATAGCGCTTCCCTTTCCAGAAGGGAGACTCTTGAGAACTTCTACCATCAATCTTGTTTTGGCTTCTTCAATCTGCAAATCATCCAGCACTACCAACAGTTTTTCCTTTGCCTTAGCCGACAGCACCATAAATAAAGCCCGTCTCCGCATTTTAACGGGTATCTTCTTCTTCAGGTTTTTCTCATTGGTAGGCCCGAAGGTGACTCCCCCTCCTATCCATATCGGAGAACGGATGGAACCGTGCCTCGCCTTTCCCAATCCCTTCTGGCGCCACGGTTTTTTCCCGCCGCCCCGCACCTCTCCCCTGTCCTTGGTATGCGCTGTGGCAACCCTCTGATTAGCCATCTGGGAAACCGTTACCTGATGTATCAAGTCGAGGCTGATTTTTACGTTAAAAATGCCGTCTGGTAGTACCACTTCGCCTGTTTCCTTACCTTTCTGATTGTAAACCGGATATTTCATATATATTACTTTGAGGTAATTATTTCCAGCAAGGAACCATTCCTGCCGGGCACCGCTCCCTTAAGAACCAGCAAATTTTTATCTTTATCAATTTCTATCACCTCCAGGTTCTTTATCGTTATCCTGTCACCCCCCATCCTTCCCGGCATCTTCTTGCCCTTGAGTACCTTGGCCGGTATAGATCCTCCTATGGAGCCGATAGTCCTGACTTCATGTTTGGTGCCCCTTGTGGTAGGACGTCCTGCAAATCCCCATCTTTTTACGCCTCCCTGGAATCCTTTTCCTTTGGAAGTTCCGGACACCCTTACTTTTTCGCCCTTTTCAAAAATTGAAACATCTATACTGCCTCCAACCTTATAGCCAGGAGATTTGTCCTCTTTATTATCTCCGGCCTGTTTCTCTGAAACGGAAAATTCCCTGATATAACGAAAAGGCTTGTTTTTCTGGGGTTTTTTTACCTTTCTATCCTTCAATCTCTTAAATCCCACCTGTATCGCTTCATATCCATCTTTATCCTTGGTCTTAACCTGCAGTACCTGACACGGGCCTGCCTCAACTACGGTCACCGGTACAACGTGGCCTTCCTCTCCCTCAAAAGTCTGGGACATTCCTTCTTTTAATCCGAGTATGAACTTCATGCGTTTTGTAGCTCAGTCTACCAATTTAAAGCCGGGCATAGCCCGGCTTGGAACCAGTAGCTATTTCAAAAAATTATATTTTGTTACGATTTACTTTTAACATTGATTGACGGATAGTTTATCGAACATCTGCTTGTTCGAAAATCACTTTAGGAAAATCTTTCAAATCCCGCTCCTTACATCTTCATTTCAATATTCACTCCCGCCGGCAGATTAAGATTCCGCAGAGCATCCAAAACCCTCGGATTGGGGTTCAGTACGTCAATCAATCTTTTATGTACCCTGATTTCAAACTGCTCTTTACTGGTCTTGTGTACGAAAGTGGACTTATTGACCGTATATTTATGAATTTCGGTCGGCAAAGGGATAGGTCCTAAAATTTTAGAACCATAACGAAGCGCTACTTCCACAATTTGTTTAGCGGAACTGTCAATTACTTTATGGTCATAAGCCCGCAATTTTATGCGCAGCTTTGCTTTGGTTTTCGCTTCTTTTTCTGCTGTAGCTTTCTTTTTAGGCATTTCAATAACCTATGGTTGGATCTGCAGGTTCTCTTATAAATGAGCCTGGTCCGAAATAATTTTAAAAAAACAAGTCCTAAGCATGAAGACTTAGAACTTATTTTTTAACTTACTTAATTATCTTAGTCACCACCCCTGCTCCTACGGTCTTGCCTCCTTCTCTGATGGCGAATCTGTGCTTTTCTTCCATGGCAATGGGGGCGATTAGCTTAACTTTTAGAGTGACTGTGTCTCCGGGCATTACCATTTCAGTGCCCTGGGGCAGATCAACGTCTCCTGTCACATCGGTGGTCCTGAAATAAAACTGGGGTTTGTAGCCAGTGAAAAACGGCGTGTGCCTTCCACCTTCCTCCTTGGTCAAGACATAAATCTGTCCTTCAAATTCATTGTGCGGAGTAATGCTTCCGGGCTTGGCTAAAACCTGACCTCTTTCTATCTCTTCTTTTTTGATGCCGCGCAGCAGGATACCAACGTTGTCTCCGGCCCTCCCCTCTTCAAGTATTTTATTAAACATCTCAACCGAAACGGCCGTAGTTTTCCTGGTGTCTTTAATACCCACCAGTTCTACCTCTTCATTAGGTTTGATAATTCCCCTTTCAACCCTTCCCGTAGCTACCGTGCCTCTCCCTTCAATAGAAAAGACATCTTCAATGGCCATTAGAAAAGGCTTATCCGTATCTCTGGTGGGCTCTGGGATGTATTCGTCAACCGCATTAATCAATTCCACAATGGGCTTGGCCGCCTCATCCTCCAGAGACTTAGTGTCCAGGGCTTTGAGCGAAGAACCCTTGATAACCGGCACTTCGTCTCCTGGAAATTCATATTTCTTCAACAGCTCTCTTAATTCCGACTCCACCAGCTGTATCATTTCCGGATCATCAACCATATCGCACTTATTGATAAATACCACCAGTGAAGGAAGGTCAACCTGCCTGGCCAGCAGAACGTGTTCCCTGGTCTGGGGCATAGCGCCGTCAACGGCGGAAACAACCAGAATAGCGCCGTCCATCTGGGCGGCTCCGGTAATCATGTTCTTAATATAGTCTGCGTGTCCGGGACAGTCGATGAGGGCGTAATGCCTCTTCTCTGTCTCAAACTCACCATGTGTAAGAGAAATGGTCAAACCTCTGGCCTTTTCCTCGGGAGCGGCGTTAAGATCATCCACTCCCATATTTGACGCGTTTAAACCCTTCAGCTTGGTTATATGAAAAATTGCAGCTGAAGTGGTAGTTTTTCCATGAGCAACATGGCCAATAGTACCTATATTGACATGGGGTTTTGTTCTCTCAAATTTTTCTTTTTCTGCCATACTTCGTTATCTTATTTTTAATTATATTATTATTCTATGGTAACTTTTGAAATTAGTCAACCTTTTTAGCGGTGATTAAAAAGCAGGTTATTTTTTTCTACCCTCAATGATTTCCTGCGCCACATTAGAGGGGATTTCTTCGTAACGGTCAAATTCCATTGTAAATGTTCCCCGGCCTTCCGTCAAGCTTCTGAGGGCGGTCGCATAGCCGAACATTTCGGCCAAAGGAACTTCGGCGTCAATAATCTTAAGATTAAGCCGGTCTTTGGTTTCTTTTATCCTTCCCCTTCTGGCGGAAAGGTCACCTATGGTGTCGCCTAAAAAGTCTTCCGGTATCACCACCTCCAGTTTCATAACGGGCTCCAGTAATACCGGCTTTCCCCTTTTGGTGGCTTCCTGCAGAGCCATGGAAGCGGCTATCTTAAAGGCAAACTCAGAGGAATCAACTTCGTGGAAAGAGCCGTCGTACAGGGCCACTGACATATCCACTAAAGGATACCCTGCCACCACTCCCTTTTCCATCGCCTCCTGTACTCCTTTTTCTACAGCCGGAATAAATTCCTTGGGTATGACCCCTCCTTTAATCTTATCCAGAAATTCAAAGCCCTGTCCCCTCTCTTTAGGTTCCACCCTGAGCATAACGTGTCCGTACTGTCCCCTTCCTCCCGACTGTCTCACGTATTTTCCTTCGGCTTCAGCTTCCTGCTTAATAGTTTCCTTATAAGCCACCTGGGGACGGCCGACATTGGCCTCCACCTTAAACTCCCGCCTCATGCGGTCAACCAAAATGTCCAGATGAAGTTCCCCCATGCCGGAGATAATCAGCTCTCCCGTCTGCTCGTCGCCTTTAACTCTGAAGGTCGGGTCCTCATCCGAAAGCCTCTTTAAGGCAGCATTCATTTTTTCCTCATCTATCTTATTTTTAGGCTCTATTCTTATGGAAATAACGGGCTCCGGGAAAGTAATCTTTTCCAAAACCACAGGATCATTTTCATCGGCAAAGGTGTGGCCGGTGGAGGTATTTTTCAATCCCACGGTCGAGGCTATGTCGCCCGCCAGCACCTCATCGATGTCTTCCCTCTTGTCTGCCGTCATCCTTAAAATCCTCCCTATTCTTTCTTTTTTGCCGGAACTGGTGTTAAGAACGTAAGAACCCTTTTCCAAACGGCCGGAATAAACCCTAAAAAAGCTCAAGGTACCGACGTAAGGGTCGGTAGCTATCTTAAAAACCAGAGCTGAGAAAGGTGCCTCGTCATCACACTTGCGCTCTACCGTTTCTCCGTTTCTGGGGTCCGTACCCTTGACGGGAGGCATGTCGAGCGGATGGGGCAGGTAGTAAACTATGCCGTCCAGCAGAGGCTGTACCCCCTTGTTCTTCAGGGAAGAACCGCAGAATACCGGAATTAATTTGTAGGCAATGGTTGCTTTCCTTAAAACCGTCCTTATCTCTTCTATGGAGATTTCTTTTTCGCCTAAATATTTCTCCAACAGCTTCTCATCCTCAGCGGCCACCTTTTCTACCATTTTCTTCCTCCATTCACTGGCTTTCCCCAGGAGCTCTGAGGGTATTTCATCCTCCTTAACTATCTCGCCGGAATCGCCTTCAAACCTTACGGCCTTCATCTTTAAAAGGTCTATTACTCCTTTGAAATTTTCTTCCGCTCCAATGGGAATCTGTACGGCTACGGCATTGGGAGAAAGTTTCTCCCAGATGGACTTGATACTGGCCTCGAAATTGGCTCCCATTCGGTCCATCTTGTTGATAAAGCAAATCCTGGGAACTTCAAATTTGTCAGCCTGTCTCCAGACTGTTTCCGACTGGGGCTCTACACCGGCTACGCCGTCGAAAACCACCACTCCTCCATCTAAAACCCGCAGGGACCTCTGGACCTCTGCGGTAAAGTCTATGTGGCCGGGCGTGTCGATGATGTTAATTTTGTAGCCTTTGCCTTCTTTCTCCTTTAAATCATCAGGCAGCCAAAAGGTAGTAATTGCGGCCGCCGTAATAGTGATGCCCCTTTCTCTTTCCTGGGCCATCCAATCGGTAATGGTCGTCCCCTCGTCCACACTGCCTATTTTATGGGTCATGCCGGAATAAAACAGCACCCTTTCGGTGGTGGTGGTTTTACCGGCATCTATATGGGCTATGATGCCGATATTGCGGTACTTTTCTAGTGGATATTCTCTCATAAAAGTATTATTTATCTAAAATGAGCAAAGGCCCTGTTAGCTTCGGCCATCTTATGAGTATCTTCTTTTTTCTTAACGGCCCATCCGGTATTATTGGCCGCATTCATTAATTCTTCGGCTAAATTATCTTTCATATTCTTTCCTTTTTTGGAACGAGCCGCCTTCAGAATCCACCGCATGGCCAGAGACACTTTTCTGTCGCCCCTTACCTCTATGGGAATCTGATAGGTGGCCCCTCCTATCCTCTTGGGCCTTACCTCCAAATCCGGGCTGGCATTCCTAAGCGCTTTTTCAAAGGCTTCCAGTGGCTCCTGCTTGGTTTTTTCCTTGAGGATGTCAAAAGCCTCATAGACAATCTTACGTGCTATGGTTTTCTTTCCCTTTTTCATCACGTAATTGATGAATTTAGAAACTATCTCGCTGTCGTACAAAGGGTCTGGGGCAACATCTCTTCTGACTGTTTTTTTTCTTCTGGCCATAAAATTATAGTTGATAAAGAAATTTGGATGGCAAATGCTTTTATTCTTTCTGTTTCTTGGTGCCGTATTTTGACCTTTCCTGTTTCCTTCCCTCTACTCCTCCCGCATCCAATACCCCTCTGATTACCTTGTAGTGTACGCCGGGGAGGTCTTTGACGTTAGCTCCCTTTATCAGGACAACGGAGTGCTCCTGAAGGTTGTGCCCTTCTCCCGGGATATAAGCAGTCACCTCCTGTTTATTGCTCAAGCGTACCCTGGCCACTTTCCTCAGCGCTGAGTGCGGCTTTTTGGGAGTCATGGTAAATACCTTGATACAGACACCTCTCTTAAAAGGAGCAGGATATCTTATTTTTCTATTCTTTAAAGTATTGAAGCCGAATTTAAAGAACGAAGACTTAGGTCTTTTTTTAGGCTTTTTTCTTCCCTTTTTCACTAACTGATGAATAGTAGGCATGCTGTTTCTCTCTTAAAATCACTAAAACAATTAAGCGCCCAGCGCTTAATTGATAAGATTAACACTTAGAAAAAGTAAAGTCAAGAATTCTTTAGGGTATTAATGCTCCCGCCCCGGAAACCAACAAGTACAATCCTTCCGCCCCGGAAAAAACCAGGCTGATTCCTCCCAGCAGAATAAAGGCAAGCAGTACCACCAAGCTGTATCTCATCATTAAGTTTTTAAAGTTGGAAGTGTCTGCCGGCAGAAACCTGAAAAGAATATGATATCCGTCCAGGGGAGGAATAGGCACCAGGTTAAAAATTCCTAAGGCAAAATTATATATGGATATGATGCTGAAAAATGTAAATAATGGTTCGGGTACCCGAAAAAATCTTATAAGCAGCCCGAAAATAACGGCTATCAAAATATTAGCGGCAGGACCCGCCAGAGACACCTTCACCTCTCCCCATTTCTGGTCTTTGAAATTATAAGGGTTGACGGGTACCGGTTTGGCCCAACCGAAAATGGGTCCATTGCCTGCTGTAGTTAAAAACAGAAAAAGCGGCAGTATAACAGAACCTATGGGGTCTATATGGCTTAAGGGATTAAGGGTCAGGCGACCCGCATATTTGGCCGTAGGGTCTCCAAGATAAAAAGCCACGCTGCCGTGGGCGATTTCGTGGATGATGACGGAAAAAAATAAAACGATAATAAAAAAGATGGTAATTAACGCATCCATAATTTCTAATTAATTGGGTTTCCCGAATGTCAAACTTGAAAGTTTTTGAAAACTCTATTAAGATTATCGTATTATGGCAAGAGAATGTCAAATCTGCGGCAAAACCTCCCATCCTTTCAAAAAGAGGTTAAAGCTCCGCGGAAAATATAACCCCAGCACTAAAACCAGGAGGCATCCCAACCTGCAGTGGCTTACAGTGCCTGAGAATACCAAAAGAAAGGCCTTTAAGCCTTTTGCCGGTAAGAGAATCCGAGCCTGCACCAGATGCATTAAGACCCTGTCAAAAAGAAAATAACAGGCGTCTTTTCCGGGGTGTAGTATACTGGTTTATTATGCAGGGCTGGGGGTCCTGCGAACGGGGTTCAATTCCCCGCACCCCGACAGAGAAAGAAAAACCGCCTTCGAGGCGGTTTTCAATTAAACCTCAATTTATAAGATAATTTTGACTTCGTCATTTCCCACGTGGCAGGCCCCTCCGCCGATGGAAACTATTTTTCGACCCTGACTTGATTCCAACACAAGCTCCCCACTCATAAGCAGGATAAAGCTTTCGGCATGGCCAGATAATATCTGAAGGCGGCCGGAGTGAGCCGGCACAATGAGCGACTGCAAATCATTATGCTTTTCCGTGTATTCAGCTGAGGTAATTGTACAGTCGAACATACATTTAACTTATGTTTCCAAGAGAGCCTATCATATACAGCTTCTCCAGTTCCATCTCGTCGCATTCTCCCCTCAGTATCTGCATGCAGCCCCGCAGTGTTTCCTCCAGGGGAACATAAATACCTTTTTTACCGCTGAAGGCCTCCGTGACAAAAAGGGGCTGGGTCAGGAATCTCTGCAATCGTTCCGCTCTCTTGGCAATAATCCTGTCCTGCCGGGACAATTCGTCCACACCTAAAATGGCTATGATGTGGGAAAGTTCCTGATATTTCTGCAGCACCGCCTTTACTTCTGAGGCAATCTGAAAATGGCGGGACCCCACAATCTCCTCATCTAGAGAAACGGCTGAAGACCGTAGGACATCAACGGCGGGATAGATTCCTTTCTCTGCCATATCTCTGGACAGCACCAGGGAGGCATCAAGATGTGAAAACACTGCCACTACAGCCGGGTCCGTAAGGTCGTCAGCTGGGACATATACGGCCTGTAGAGAGGTAATGGCATTGCGGTGAGTGGAAGCTATTCTTTCTTCAAGCAGTGCTAAGTCGCGCTCCAGTGTGGCCTGATAGCCGAGTTCTGAGGGTACCTTCCCCAGCACAGCTCCGATTTCCATTCCGGCCATAGTATAGCGGAAAATATTATCTATAAAAAGAAAAACATCTTTGTTAAGTTTATCCCTGAGAAACTCACAAGCGCTTACGGCTGCCAGCCCCACTCGGGCCCTCACCCCGGGAGACTTATCCATTTCCCCGAAATAAAGTGCCGTGTTTTTTAATACGTCCAGGTTCTTTAGGGTGTTATATAAATCATTTCCTTCCCTTATCCTCTCACCTATGCCGGCAAAAACGGAATACCCTAATTTTTTAAGCGCCATATTGTGAATAAGCTCCGTAATCAGGACTGTTTTGCCGACACCGGCTCCTCCGAACAAACCTATTTTATCCCCCACCCGGACCGGGGTCAGCAGGTCTATGGCTTTAATGCCGGTTTCCAAAATTCTGACATTATTCTCACCGCCGTCGTTGCCAAATACCTTTTCTTTCTTGAAACCGTAAAGCGGCCATTCGGTTTCTG
>Ga0315536_1000210_pt1 | contig 29227 bp, 28 predicted proteins | sample SalMarSW160230MG_FD_203093 | JGI IMG/M metagenome (GOLD analysis project Ga0315536, IMG submission 203093) | Salt marsh sediment microbial communities from the Plum Island Ecosystem LTER, Massachusetts, United States - Salt Marsh Sediment SW1602-30 ...
ATAATTTACTATTATCAGGCTTATTGTACACAGTAAAAACATAAAGCTTGCTTTGTGTTTCTGGATTTTCTTCTTCGTTTCTTAGTATTAAGTAATATGTAATATCCTCCGTAACTACTTTCTCAGCAGGATATGAGTTTATGTTTATTTTTTCTACACTTAAAATATTATCTACATTATCTAGAACCTTCTCAGTGCCAGTGAACCAAGTATATGTGGACTCATAATAATTAGTACTAATGTTTTCCACGTTTTGTGGGTAAATGTAAAATACTTTTTCCTCCCTAATCTCCATAAGTATTGATTGGTTATATGCACCAACTACACTTGCTGTCCATTCATAAGGAAAATCAAAAGAGTAATCTTGATGTTTTATATTACACCAAGTATCTGTAGAGCTAGAAGTACTTATTGCTTCACCATATCTAGACTTTTTATTACAAGAATCTAATTCTTCTGACTTTTGTTTTTTCTTTTCGTCTTGACCTACTTTTTCTCTTGAGTAATCTTTGATCTGTTTATTATCTTCTAAGGTTTTATATTTGAAAATAATTGACGTTACAATAAAAATCCCTGCTGAAAAAAATAATACGGGTATTAAAGATGTGCCTTTCTTCATAGCTTAAATCTACCATAAATATTTTATTTAAAATGAATAAAGGAACTTTTTATCAAAATTGCAGTATTAACTGCTAATGGGGTGGCTGATTGAACAGAATTTGAATCTAATTTTCTCTAGTCTATATATGATTATTAACTAAACAATTTACTAAATTTCTCTTCCTCAGCATCAGAGAGTTCTGCCCAAAGTTTATTCTCATGAATTTGGCTTTTTTGATAAAGTTCATCTTTATATTCTCTAGGTTGTAAATGAAAATGTAGATGGTCGATTTTAACATCGCTCTGTTTCACAAAAGGTCTATAATGGGTTTTTATATCGCAACCTAACGCAAACTTTTTCAAAATTTCTTCTTCAAGATTTATTACAGCATTAAATATTTCAACTCTTTCTTCTTGATTTAATTCTACTGCTTTCTCAACATGTCTTTTAGGTATAACTAGTAAATGACACTCTACTAGCCTAGGATTACTCAATGTTATAAAATAGTGCGTTCCTTCTTTTAGTACTTTATTTCTATTTTTATTTATTTCGCAAAAAGGACAACTCATTATTCAATTGTACACCTGAAATTTAGGTGTTGTTATCAACTATGAAAGATATTCTGCTAATGGGGTGGCTGATTGACCATAATTTGAACCGCGTAATCGAAGAGTATGTATTATTTTACAAAATGTTTGCCACGGTAGCCTAATGGGGTTGTGAAATTATGAAGGTTGTTAACGCAGATTTATTGAATATCCCCTAATTTATGTTAAGTTATGGTAGCGTTTTTAATAGCACCTAAACTAATAAGTATACTAATCTACTGATTTATTTTAATCCCAAATTAACCCAGGGTCGTATTCCCGACCATAGCTTTTTACACAGTTCATCCAGTCAGCATTTTCTCTCAAGTAATTTCCCTCATTGTCAAATCTTTTTTGATAAGAGTCAGGATATTTTCGTTTACAAATATTTATAATCCTATCACGTTTGTTATAAAAGCTGTTCCATTCAAGGTAAAAGGCATACATCATAAGTAGTAAGAATATAAACGCTAAGATTTTTAAAACGTTTCTCTTATTAGCAACCACAGCTAAATTATACATGTTTATAAAAAATGGGGTGGCTGATTGATGAGAATTTGAACCAAATATTTAATGTGTTCTTAGAGAACTGCAGGTTACCTTAACTGTAAAGAATTAAATAACAAAAATTGATTTGTTATATCATAGTCACTAGTATTGATACTTTTCTTCATTTCCTCTATCTCTTTATCACAAAATAGGGCGTCCTCGATATCAGGATAATATGTTATTACTAGATTATTGTAATTCTCATTAGTTATTGGAACTACAATCATACTGATTGGTATGCAACACCCATGGCAACCCCAAAACCATAGATGGGCACCCTCTACTCCATAATCATTTGAAATATTTTCTATAGATATCACTTCATCATGCTCTTTATCAAAATACTTTACTAGATCCTCTAAACTGTTTAGATTTATAACTTGGTTTACCCAGTGAGGGGGACCTTCCCAATGCATTGGTACAAAATTACTGCTTGTTGCAAATAAATACATATGTGGGTGTGCCCTCTTACTAAATGTTATTGACCAATACTCTCCCTCACCAGCGCCTCCTTTCACATCCCCTGGAACAACAGAACCATAAAAATCAGGGTAACTAAATGATAAATTCGGATGTGCGTTTTCATAAAATAAAAGTTCTTCACTCTTTTCTTCTGCGATACTCTTTTCAATTCTCTCTTTATTATTAATTACATTCTGCGTCAAACTTTTTTTAGAGTACATATATGAAAAACCTGTAACTATTAAAACGATCACAAGTAAAATAATGAGTATGGAAGATATTCCACTTTGATTTTCTCGCACATTCACATTATACACAGAAGTAATAAGATATGGTGGGGTGGCTGATCGGACTCGAACCGACGACATTCGCCTCCACAGGGCGACGTTCTACCACTGAACTACAGCCACCAAAAACAACGGAAACCACACGTTATTATACCTTCTAATTTATTCAGCTCAAAATAATGAAAAGCACACTAAGGCACATAGGGCGGGGCACTTCCGTTAGCTACATTCATCGATTCAATAGCCCAGGGCTGAGACCATAAAGGATATCCTCTTGGGACCTGTATCCATTCGAACACGCCGTTAAAGAATTTCAAATATACATTATCTGTACACAATGAATTCCTAGGCACGGTGTACTCGGGGGCATTAAATACCCTCCCATCCTCAGTCACTATCTCGTATTTTAAAGGATAATCCAGCAGGGCAACATAAGGTGGAAACCACTCTTGCGAACCATACTTTATAAAGTCACTTTTACTACCATCTTCTATGTAATCATCTCCAGGGTAATGTATATAAACTCTCATAATTGAATTAGATATAACGCCGGATGTTAATCCTTTCCTCATCTCAATATCACCAATATTAAAGGCGGTGTCTTCTATGTCATATGACTCATTTTCTTTACCATCAATGTTCTTTATTTCTAGTGTTATTGTGTTATCTCCATTTCTGGTAAATATCATGTAATCATAGAAAAAATAACATTGTGTCGTATAGGGAAATATGATCTGCTGAGTTGTTGTTAATGGATCGAACGACATAGAGATGGTAAAGGTTCCGTCAGGTTGATTACCTACAACAGTTGCATGTCTATTGTTCCAATAGTTAGCACTTGTAAAAAATACATTTGGTACCGGTTCTTTGGTGAAAGAGTCTACGAATCTACCGGTAAGAATTATGTTTTCCGGGGGGATGCCGGGCGGAACATCAGGTGGGTTTTCGGGATTTATGATCAGTTGAAATGCTCTAGATATTGCTCTTCCAACTTTATCCTTAAGTTGAATAAGCAAAGTGAAAATTCCTCCACTACTTGGTGTGCCGGACAACACGCCAGTTACTCCATCCAGATCCAAATCTTCGGGTAAACTTCCTGATAATATGCTCCACGTATATGGTGGTTCGCCTCCTGATCCTAGCAGCGTGGTCCGGTAGTATTGGTCATAATCCCCCTCAGGTAATACCACATTTAGTATAGACAAAGGATCCACTTGGGGCGTTGTATCAGAAGGAATAAAGTCTGTAGTACCATCAGAGTCAGGAGGCGGCACTCCTCCACCGCCGTCTCCACTGCCACCCCCTGAGTCGCCTGTGCCATCACCATCAGCCACAACAATATCTACAATTCCGCATGTTTCCAAACCATCAGCGTCAGATAGAGTTACCGGGCAGTGTCTTATTCTTCCGTGATCTTTGTTATCAAATACAAATAAAGTATCCGCTTGTCCCAGGGATCTGACATAAACTCTAAATCTATCATCTTCATTGAATACCCTTGCTTTAAATCTGAAGTAACAATGGTTCGAACCAACACCCTCCCATTCTGAGTCGTCGCACTCATCTGGCAGATCAATTCCTTTGATATCAAACAAACATTCGTCATCAGGGGAGCCCGTAATCTCACATGAAACTCCATCTTTCTGATCTATCTTGCCTGTATTTTTTAACGAATTTAAAAATTGGTATTCATTAGGACTTACGCCATACGAAGAAATGTACCCTTGCACGTCCAAACCAAGTTTGTTTATAGAGGCTTTTAAGGCGGCATCTCCGGCTGTTCTTCTTACTCTGGCCGGATTTAAGATAGCCGCAACAGTAGCAGTCAAAATACCGATCAGAACTATGACTATCAATAGTTCGATCAAAGAAAAACCTGATCTATTGAACCTTGGCAGTTTTCTCACCTTACTAATTATAGATAAAAAATATTAATTTGTCCTAATCCTCTGCCAATTCTCAAAATCCAGGAACCTGTCCCCTACTGTAAAGGTATACTTTTCTCCTATGCCTTCAATGTAACGACTAACGTAATACTTGGTAAAAGGGTGGTACAAAAATACGGCAGGGATTTCATCTTCTACGACTTTTTGAAAAACGTCATAATGCACAGCTCGTTCTTCTGGATCGGTCACATTGCGGCCTTCTTCCAATGCTCTATCAGCCCTCACTTGCTCAAATCCGCTCAAGTTCAAACCCGGATCATCTTTTTGCGTCGAATGCCAGTTTATATACCTGTCCGGGTCCCGTCCCACTTCCTGACCATAGAACAAGATCTCAAAATCCCTGTTCTTTATAACTTCGTCGAATATCTTTTCCGGGTCATACGCTACAACTTTGGCTTCTAATCCTAGCTTAACTTCCCACAGATCGGCTATATCTTCAGCTAGCTTTTTATGTTCTTTTATGTCCGGTACGGCGATTCTTATAGTAATATCACTAAATTCCCCTGTGAACTCTTCGTCAAAATGATCAAAATCTAGTGACCTGTCCGTGTATTCGCTGCGACTAATGGGTCCTTGCACGGTTATGCCTTTATCGAAAATAAGCTGCTCTACCGGTATGGTGGCCCGTAAAGCCTTTCTAAGTTCCAGGTCTTGGAATTTCTCATCTCTGAGATTGAAAAACAAGGCATAATAAACACCTTGGAGGGGAAAATCGTATTTTTCGAAATTATCTATCTCGTAGTCGCTGCCAGAGACAAAGCCATCAATTTCACCTAACTTGCTGGCCGTCAAAAGTTCTTCCTCATTAGCGTAGAATCTGAACTTCAGCTTTCTTATCTCTACTTCAGGGTTTTCGTGAGCTAGGACCACTTGCCTGATGGTGGGGCCGCTTCTTTCGATACGCACTACTCTGAAAGGGCCGCTGGAGATTGGCATGAGCGGGTCCATGTCTTCTTCGGAATTTTCGGGCATGACACCTATGGTAAGCAGGCTTAGAAAAGGCGAGTATTTGTTGGGAAGATAATAGCGAACAGTCAGATCGTCTACCCTATCCGTGCCTACTCCGGATAGATTTTGCACTTTGTACGAAGTGTATATAAGATCATTTGCTGTGATCTTGTTACCATTCGACCAAAATTGGTTATCTTTTAGTTTTACAGTGTAAATGAGGCCATCCTCAGAGATGCTCCATGTTTCCGCCAGATCCGGCACTAGAGAGCCGTAGATGTCGTATTTGAAAAGCCCTCTGTATATGAGACGAGAAACGGTTTTATCCGTTCTGGTGGTGGCTTGGTGTGGAAAGAAAGACCTGGGCTGACCCACCACACCCTCAGTGTATTGAGTTACCGTAGGAGAAAAACCAAACCATAAAGTATTCAAAAAAAGTAATATCTGAGAAAGTATCTTCACGTTGCTATTTTACCAGAATTGTGTGGTATCTTGATTATTGATAAAATGCCAAGGTAAAATTGACGGACCAGGTTTATTTTGGCCCCATCGTCTAGCGGTCAGGACATCAGGTTTTCATCCTGAAAACCGGGGTTCGATTCCCCGTGGGGTCACCAGGCCTTTTTCTACCAATAAAAAAGTGTGGCAGGCGCCAGAGTAGCGATGCTACCACACTATTTTTGCTCTTTCCTTCTACGTGGTACGGTCCAAAGCAGATTGTTGAGCTGCCAGATAGCTTTCTTCCAATCTATCAAGCGCTTCGACCAACGATCTTTGAGACAGGAAACCCTTAACCACGCCGGCATCATCAATTACTGGCAGGTGCCTGATGTGATGTGTTTCCATGATCTCCAAAGCCGTTCTAGCCGTATTTCTTGGAAGGATCTTAACAACAGCGTCTTTTGAGACCATGACATCAGCAACTTTGGTTTCATCTTGGTCCAATCTCTCCATGAGCACTTTTCTGAGAAACACCTGCTCCGTGATTACACCTACAATCCTATTATTTTCGATGACGGGCATGCCGGTTACCTTTGCGGCTGTTAATTTCCTACCTGCTTCATGAACCGACATTTCAGGAGTAACAAAAAAAACCTCATCCTGATGCAGCTCGTGCAGTATTTCTTCAATCTTAGGGTTAATAATGTGCCGCATAGCCTTCTCTCCTTTTTCTATTAGAAACACGGATTCGGTGTTTGTTTTGGGGGTTTGTACATTATATCTTATTAAAAGTAGCTTGAAAAATGGCAGGTGCCTTAAATTAGCTCGTGAATACGCTTGGCCAACGCTGCTACTTCTTCCACATTAAATGCCGACTGTTTGATGTCTATTCTACCTAGAACGTCCTGAATTTCTTTCTTATTTTGCAGATTTTTTGGTGTCCTTTTGACCAAATTGTCGTACAAATACCCTCTCTCCACCTCTCTGTTTGACGGTACTATCAGGGTAGTTTTGAACTGCTCATCTATATCAAAAAAAGGTCCTTCTTCTCCGGCTTGATCCATCTGCTCTTTTCTTCGTGCCAGCCCTTCAAAACCCGTGTTTTTCATCTTTTTGGCATGCTTTAGCCCGTTAATTGTAGATTTCAAAATCTTAACACTGTCATCAAAAGATCTTAGTTGGGAAATAGCTCTTTCACCCAGCAGCCCAAGCTTTGCCTCTCCTACACCTTTTATGATAACTCTACCTTCTTCGTTTAGTTCAATGTAGGCTAGATCCGGGTTTCTAACGCTACCTACCTTGTCTTTAAGACCAAATCTCTCCGGATCATGGAGCAGGCTTAGCAGCTCATCACCTTCTTGAGATCTGCTATTTATAAATTCCGGATCGTACTTTATCAGCATTTCGAACAACTCTCCCCTCAATATCTGCAACTCATATGCTTTCTTTTCTTCCTCGCTTAGTTCTGATATTTTCTTACCTTTAAATTTACCATCATATTTTTTATCCTCCACGTATGCTGCTTCAATATGCCCTCTTAACTCTAGGGTCAGATCTTCAGGCATGTTTTTAATAGTTTTTGCCTGACGTATCTCATCTCTTTGGGGGTTGTGGATATTTTCCAGTAAACTAAACAAGTCCTTTTTTATGAAATCTTCAGCGGACTCAACATCTGCGTTCAATTCTTCGAAAGGAGAAAGTTTTTCCATAAATTAATATTACTACAGCACCAGTATTTTAGCTTACCTTTCCGCTATATAACTGCTACAATTTGATTAATAAAACTGCCTATGGACCAAAACCAGATCGTCGAAACACAAAAGCGCATAATTGATACCCTTTCTTATGGGGTAAGTGACGCTATCATCATCACCAACCCGGGAAGAATCATTACTCATTTTAACAAAGCCGCCGAGATCATCACCGGCCACAGCGTAGTGGATGCCGTTAATCATCAATTGGAAGAGGTGCTAAAGCTAGCTGATGAGAATGGTCAAATTTCCGTCGACACTTTTTGTCCCATGGGCGAAGTTGACCTTCAGGGACTCATTTATGAAGGCGAGGGTTTAAAACTTCTGGACAAAGATGATGAAGAAAATATTGTCAATGTGCGCACACATAAAGTAAGAGGCGGCACGGATATTAATTTGGGCTGCATCATCTTTATCGAAGACACTTTTGAGCAAAGCGAGCTGGAAAGAATGAAGCTGGATTTTGTTTCCATGGCCGAACACGTGCTCAGAACTCCTGTTACTATCATCAGAGGCTATATTTCCCGGCTTTTGGAAGAGAGGACCACAAAGAAACTGGAGGAAGCCGAAGTTACATACTTAAACAACGCCTTTTTGGGCACCACAGACTTGTTGGGGCTGGTCGAGGATCTACTCAATATTGCCGAGTTCAGACGCGGTTTGGTCAAACTTAATCCTACAGCCATAAACATTGAAGGGCTGGTTTCCAAAGTGGTCGATGAGTTCAAGCTGGTAGCCGCCGATAAAGATCTACAAGTTGTTTTTATCCCGCCACTATACTCAATTCCCATGGTTAGCGCAGATATATCAAAACTGCACATTGTGCTGCAAAATCTTATAGAAAATGCCATAAAGTATACAAAAGAGGGCAAAATTGAGGTCATCTTAACGCACACAGATGGGCAGGTTCAGGTGTCCGTCAAAGATACCGGCCGGGGCATCCCACAGGAATACATTGATAACCTGTTCTCAAAGTTTTACCGGGTGAAAAAAGCTCTGGAGATGGATTACGGCATGGGTTTAGGGCTTTATATCAGCAAAAAGATCATTGACGCGCACAACGGCAAGATCTGGGTGGAAAGTGATCCTGAGAACGGCTCTACTTTCTATTTCACTTTGCCGGTGGTCGAAGAAGAATAGTTTGATAAAATCGGCTTTTTTAGTATAATTTCAAGGTTATCGACTACTTATGGGGGCGTAGCTCAGTGGTAGAGCACCTGGCTTTTAACCAGGGTGTCGAGGGTTCGATCCCCTCCGCCCTCACCATATTACATCGTCCGCAGAAATAGAAAATTAAACTCCTTGATGTTAAAGTTAAATAATGAAAGAAGGCTCTGAAAATGGTGCTAACCACCTGCCTGAGTGGTTAAGCGAACCAGGAGAAACTGAAGAGGTAAAAACAGGAGAAAAGAAGGAAACCAAACTACCTGAAGGCATCACCTACGTAGACGGGGGAACTTTTGAAGCTTGGTTCGCCCCCGGCATGAGCATATCACCAAAAACAGAAACCTTTCCATATAGAGAAGGGGTTCCCCTGCTAGCAGAAAAATACAAAGATCTTTTTGATGAGTGGCAGGAGGCACAAAAAAAGGAAGTGGAATTTACACAGCGCGGTCTTGGCCTAACTCTTGGTAGATTGGGACATGTAAAGCAATTAGAAACATTTTCAGCTGAGTTTCTGTACAAGTCACTTCAGGCTGCCAGAGGAAAATCTGTGAGTATGCCTAGCTACATTGATGTCAGAGATCGTGTTCTTGATATTGTCGATGAGGCAAAAGTTACCTTGCAAAAAGACAGGAAAAATTATGCTAAAGGCATAATAGAAACAACCAAAGTAAGCTTAAGAAATATTGAGTTTGTCGCAGGTGAAGACGGCTCTCCTGTTATGGAGTGTGAATACGCCCGCGTTCCTTACACGGCTTATCAGGTAATAAGAGACCCTGATCTACCACAGGAGGTGCTTGATTTGGCCAATCCTACAGCCACAGCGATAATAATAAGAACGGCAGAAAGACCGGATGAGCCGCCGTCGCTGGCAATTCAGGTACGGTCAAAATACAACAGGCTGTATGCAAAAGCTCCCGGTGCCAGTGCCGCAGGTATGTGGGATGCAAGAAAAGAATCCGGTAAAACCGTACTGCCAACAATTGAAGAGGCAATGTCTAACGCAACAAAAGAAATGGCCGAAGAGGTAGGCCTGACTCCTGAGCATATAGAAAAAATAGGGGCTACGGGATTCACTATCGATAAAAGGTCGTATCATTCAGAATTAACTTTTTTGGCTGATCTAAATGTTAGTGCTAAGGAAATGATAAATATTTCTAAAGCTGCAGATATAGAATCTGGACAATTTTATGGTTTCGATTTTTCTGAATCTTGGGTGTTTGTAAGATCAGACCTGGAAAGCTTGGAGAAGTTCTTAACTCAGGCAAGGCTACATACTCCTTCAACGCACGCTGCCGCTATCATGGCCGTGGCAGTAGCTACAAAAAGAGAGCAACTAATGGACGACGGTTTAGAAAACGGCGAGGTTAGTAGGCAAATGACAGAGTACGTTAATGGATTACAGACAAGAGTAAAGGAAAATTATAAAAAAGTAGACAACATTGTGAAGGATCATTGGCAAGAAAAGATTCGTCTTGACTCCAAGCTGACACCAAAAAATCCCAATGGATATGATCCGGAACTTCCTCCGGAAGCGCAGGGGCTGCCTTCGGTCAATGAGGAGTTAAAGCACCTAGGTTTGATCACTATAGACATGGAAAAAACTACTAGGGAGTTTGATTACCCGAAAGAACCAAAATACGCCTGGATGATGGACGTAGATGGAGTAATAACCGATCCCAGTGAAAAAACTGCCGATCCTGAAGTTATAAGGGGAATGATCGGTAAGCTGTCCACCGGAGAGCCGGTTGTTCTAAATACAGGCAGGTCTTTGGAATTTGTGAAAGAGAGTGTATTAAAAATTATTGAAGAACAAATTCCTGATAAGAAAATGCTGAGGGGCGTCTGCATTGTGGGAGAAAAAGGAGGTTCCTATGGTTTTTATAACGATGAGGGAAGTTGGGAAGAACACATCAATGAAAGCTTGAAAGGTATAGGATTCGAGTTGATACAGGACGAGGCTAGAAGTATATGTGAAGAAAGTGACGGTTTTTTAATTTTCGACGACACAAAGCAGACCATGGTAACACTAGAAATGAGAGATGGAGGCAACTTGGAAGATTTTGCAAAAGTCCAAGGAAGCTATGTAGAAAGATTAAAAGCAAGGCTGCGTGATCTGGGTATGGAAAAGTCGCATTTGGTTGACCCCTCAACTATAGCCATTGACATTCAAAGTACAGCTCTTGGGGGTAAGGCGGATGCCGCTAGATTATTATCTGATCTGCTGGAACAAAAGGGTATTAACCCTAAAGAATTTATCTGCCTTGGAGATAGTTCTTCTGATACGGAGATGCGTCGAGGTCTGGAAGAAAATGGGATATTTGCCAAGTACGTAGATGTGGGAAAAGCTGAACTAACAAGAGAGGGCGGTTTGATGACCATTCATACGGAAGAAAAATACACCAGCGGTGCCGCTGGTGTGTTAACATCTAACCCAACCTTGCTGTGATGCAGATTCAATAGACATTCATTTCCCTTGCTTATATAATCTTTCCAACTTTGAAAACTAAATAACAGGAGGATTAACAATGGATAAAGTACTGAAACTGATAGGCTCATTGTTTTTTACTATTCCTATACTTTTTTACTACAGTAACGTGGACCTTTATTTGATAATATTGCTGTCAGTCTCTTTTCACGAACTGGGACATGCTTCGGTTACACTTTATCTTGGGCATCCATTTGATCTAATATTCCTGCCTATTGGAGGAAAAATAAAACTTCTGGGAAAGGTAAACAAGATCAGGAATATCGATAAACTACTTTTTACTCTAATGGGCCCATACTTCACATGGATTCTCGTTGTAGCAGCCTTCCTAGCTCTAAGAGCCGGATTCTCAACACAAATTAGCTCTCAGATCTTAGTAGTGAACATGTTTCTTTTAATTTATAATATGGCACCAATTAAGGTGACGGACGGAGCCGTGGTCCTAAATATATGTTCCGATTTCATCTTAGATCGTGCTACGAGGCATGGGGTGGTAAGAGAAAAGACCGAGGTAAGAATTATATCTTGGTCGATTTCTCTCATCATTCTTCTACTAACAGTAAATATGCTTGTTTCCGTGTATTTCAACATGCTCACATTTGAATGTAGCTTGTTAAACCAAGGCTTTCAAAGCTTGCTGAGATCAGACCTCCTATTCAGACTATCCGGACTGGATCCGTTCAACTAAGGACTAGAGGCGCAAACCTCAAAGCTTAAAAAGCTGTCCTTTTTTTACTCCACCACGTAAATGGATTCTTCGTAAAATCTTAATTTTAAGTCTTCCACGAATTTCTTGAAAAAACGTTCTTTTTCTTTTACAGGTACGCTCTTTTTTAGCATTTCAATGGGATAGTTTATTCTTAGAACTCGTTCGTTGATCAAGTGTCTGGTAACTCCCGTGGGTAAGGTGATGCCTTTTTCCAAAAGTCCGTAGATCTCATGACCGGAAAAAGCCGGAAATAGTAGAGCTACATTATTGTCTTTATGTTTTTGAAAAAACAAAGCTAGGGCATTTCTACTCTCAACAGTTACGGTGTTATCTCTGATTATGGATTCTTCGTAAAGTTTTACAACTTTTCTCATCAACTTAACCCTTTTTATCAGATCCGATTGTGTGTATATGCTGAGCCCACTGCCGTCTCTAAAGATGATGGTGGCTGAGGCCATGGGATGTCCCGTCAAGGTAACACCCAGACCAAGTTTGAATTTTTCAATTTTAGCGCCCGGGATCCTGCTTAGTTTTTTAACAAAATCTTCCTTATTTACCTTGGATACATGTGTCCAAGATTTTATGTTCACCTGAGATGTATCTTGATAATCAACCATCTGCACAACCACATGGCTGCATCCAAGAAGCTTTAATATTGATATTCTGTTAGCGCCGTCTATCTGCATGAGACCTTTACCCAACCCCAAGGCAACTATAGGAGGATCTTTGAGAATCATACTCTCTTTAAAGGCGTTAATAAGCCCCCCTATCCTGGATAGATCAGCTTCTTCTTGTAGTTTAATTTTGCTAATTGGTACTAGTCTAAGATCCGGCATAGTCTAATGAGTTTATAAATTAAAGTCTTTCTATTCAAGTAAATCCTTAAGATAATGCTTTGCCCAAGGAGTAAGATCCAATCTTCTTATCTCTTCTTTTCCCGCATAGTGCATATTTAGCATTTCCTTTGGTTGGAATTCACCTGAAACTTTTACTTTATAACATATACCTATCCCGGGAATGCCGTTTTGACTCTCAGGATCATGTCCAAAATTATGATGAATAGTAAATAATTCAAGTTTCTCAACATCGTACCCTGTCTCTTCTTTAATTTCTCGAATAATACATTCTTCAGGAGCTTCATCAGGCTCAAGCTTACCCCCGGGCATATCCCACTTCAGTGGATAAGGTTTGTGCGGCAAGTCAGGCTGTTGTCCTATTAATATCTCACCTTTTTCGTTCTCAATGTAAGCTATGACAAAGGGCAGCACCAAATAGAACTTTTTCATGAAATTAGTTTAGCATTTCTTGTGCTGATAAAGATTGGCTTGTCCGTCACAGGAGGAAAATCCATTATTCTCATAATATTCTCGTGTACCCACGGATGAGATGACAGAAATGTTCTTAAATCCTTGCTTTTTAGCAATCTTCTCGGCTTTTTTCAGCAAATTCTTCCCCAAGCCAATGTGCTGCGCTTTATCCTTACCTTTTTTGCCTATTTGTACGCTTTGTCCGTATACATGAACTTCCCGGATCATGGCTGAATCTTTGACCTCTTCGATGAAGGACTTTTCTGTTGGTAACGAGAGCCTCAAGAACCCGACTACCTCATCATCTTTTGTGACATATTCAATGAAATATTCCCGGGATACTTTGGTTTGGTACTCTGTAACCTTGATGTCCAAATCACCAAAATTAACTTTATTGCCTCGTATCTCCCTGGCTCGAATATCTTCTGACCTCACATCTACTTTGGCAAGTTCCCTCTCCACAATTTGTCTGAAATTTGTCTTCTTGTTACCTTCTACAATGTCGGTGCTGGGAATGTCCCTGATCATTCTGGTTATGCGACAATATCTGGGTACTATCTTAAATACTTCCGTTAGTACATAACGCAGTTCATCTTCAGAATACGGTTTCCACTCACCACTTTTGTAATACTTCATAAGTTCAGCACTTTCGATCAAAGAACAGGGGTAGACTTTAAGTTCATCCGGCATGATGGAGATATCAGTAAAAAGCTTTTTAAAATCCTCCACATCTTTTTCAGGACTCGAACCATAAAGATTGGGCATCCAGTGCGCGTGGATCTTAAACCCGGCCAGTCTCATCAAATTTATGGCTTTTCTCGTAGCGGCAACATCATGCCCACGCTTATTTAACTCCAGAACTTTATCATCCAGACTTTGAATACCAACTTGGATCTTGGTGCCGCCAAGTTTTCGCAAACGGACCAGCTCATTTTCCGTGATCTCATCCGGACGTGTTTCCAATACAAGCCCCACGCAGCGCGTTTTGGCGGTTTCATTTACTTTATGCGCGGCAAATAACTCTTTCCAAGTAGCCGTTTCTCCCTGCGCTTCCACGGATCTTGACAATAAAGCCTTTGCAATGACCTGATTGTAGGTCTTGTCCATTGATTCCCCTTTTATTTCTTCCAACAAGTCTTCGTCCAAAGGCGGTTTGGCTTCAACTTTAAGAATTTCCGTCTTTTTATAATGTTCGAACTCGTTCATAGCCTCAAAACATCTTTTCACAAACCAGATCTGATATTTTTCCGGGTAGTGACTCCAGGTTCCGCCTAGCACAATAAGTTCTATCTTGTCGGTGGGGTGACCAATGTTTTTTAAAGCCAGCAGCCGGTTGAAGGTTTGGTAATACGGATCGAACATGTTAGCCTCAGCTCTTTGCGCCCCCGGTTCATCCGACATGTAGCTTTTAGGCATGCGCACGTCGTTGGGGCAGAAGATACACTTTCCGGGACAGGGGAAAGGTTTGGTCAACACAGTTACCGGAGTTACACCTGAAATGGTGCGCGTGCGCTTTTTTCGAACATTTTTAAAGAAGTTTTTTTCTTGTGCGGCTGAGATCTGCAGTGCCTTTTTATTTTTAAGTACTTTGTAAGCATTAATCAGCTCACTTTTTGAAATCAGCTTGCCTTCCTTGAGAGGAGACTTTTGCATAAGTTTGAGAATAGCTTCATTGGTGGGTTCCTGAAGTTGAGAGATATTTTTAATCAATACTATTATGTTCGATCTGTTAGTAACCAGATCTACTTTTATCTTGTATTTTCTTGGCATAAAAATGTCTAGGGCACGAATAGTATATGGGGATACGTTATTTAAAACAAATTAAACGGGCTGAGCTTCGCCCAGTAACTCCTGCAACCTTCCTTCTCTTAGCGCTTCATTATAGGCATTTTTAGATAATTTTCTCCCATCGGACAGCTCAACATAGTCCATATCATAGTTTTCAGCTGTTCCCTCAGGAGGAGCTGATTCCATTTTTTTAGCTTTATCCTCGGGTATTAGATGATCAAAGCCCGGTCTTACGCTGTCCGCATATAGATCCCTAGGAACTTTATCCTTATCTTCTTTATATTGACTGGACTTTTCTGCTCTCCAATCAGCATGCTCTTCGCCAAAAGGAAAGTGTGGTCTTTCTGCCATACTCCAATTTTAATTCATTCAATATTATTGTCAATTTAAGTGCTGTATCATTTAAACATGGAAGAAACTAAAATTCGTGAACTCGCTCAAAAGACTACAGATTTTTATAAAAACCACGGCGTAGAATTTTCGAAATCACGCCAATCAAATTGGTTGGGTTGGGATAAATGCCTAGACATAATAAAAAATAACTTCGCCAGAGAAACCATTTCCGTGCTGGATATTGCCTGCGGTAACGGCCGATTCTACCAATTCTTGCGCACAAGCTCAGACTATAAAATTGACTACTTAGGCTTGGACAACAATGACTATATGCTCATCGAAGGTGTGATGAAGTATCAACTAGCTTCCTTTTTAACTTATGATGTCTTCTTTGACCTGCCAAAGCTGACAAAGAAATATGACGTGGTATCCGTTTTTGGCTTTACTCATCACATTCCGGATGCAAATTTCCGCCTGCATTGGTTCGAACAACTAGTGGATCTGCTCAATCCTAACGGCTTACTGTTAATAACATTTTGGGACCTCTCCCCGGATGACAGATTTTCCAAAGCTGTCAAGGCCGATGACCTGGAAGAAAATGATTATTACTACGGTTGGGGAGATTCAGAGGATAAAAGATATGTCCATATTTATAGTGAAGAGGAATTAAAAAAGATCACGGACACAATGGCACAAAAAAACTGTCAACTTCTGGATTCATATATGTCGGATGGGAAGAACAACAATCTAAACAAATATCTTATTTTTCTGCTTCAGTCTTAGCTTTGCCTTTTACCGCTACTCTCTCTTTTACCCTTACGGCAGCTCTGCCTTTTTTATCTCTCAAGTAATAAAGCTTAGCTCTTCGAACCTTGCCTTTTCTTTTGATCTCTATTTTTGATATGTTGGGTGAAAATAAGGGGAATATCCTCTCTACGCCAATACCGTCAGCTCCAATTCTTCTTACGGTAAATGTCTTTGACACATCCTTGCCCTTTCTGGCAATGACAATACCTTCAAATGGTTGGATCCTCGTCTTGTCACCTTCGATGATCTTGTAGTGGATCTTGATGGTGTCTCCGGCTCTAAATTCCGGGATCTTTACTTTTTTGTCTGCTTTAATTTCCTCGGATGTATCTTCTTTGATCTCTTCTTCCAGGTCTTCTTGGGTGATGACTTCTTCTTCGGCTGCCTCTTCAACTTTCTTATCCTCGGCTTTTTCCTCTTCCACAGCTTCCTCTACTTCAGGTGTTTCCTTCTCTTTTATTGTTTCTTTGGTGTCATCTTGGGACATAACGCTGTTAAGATTAACAAAATTGGGTTTTTATTGCAACATTATGACTTAACGGAGGCCTTAGCCTTGACTTTGATGCTCAACTTATCATCTTTAGCGCTCACATCCACCTCAGAACCGTCCTCCAGCTCACCGGCAATGATCATGCCTGACAGCACATTCTCCAGATCCTTTTGTATCAGCCTTTTTAGCGGCCTAGCACCGTATTCTTCGTCGAAACCGTATTTTACCAAGTAATCAACGGCCCCCGGCAACACATTGAGCTTGATATCATGCTCATCCAGCCTCTTTTGCACATCCCCCAGCAAATTGACCGTGATCTTTTTGATGTCCTCTTTGTTAAGGTTCGAAAATATGATTATTTCGTCAATTCTGTTCAAAAACTCGGGTTTAAAGGAGTCTTTAAGTATCGATTTTATCCTTTTTTCAAACTCTATCTTGTTCTCTTCTTTGCTTTTTTCCTTGATATTAAAACCGATACCTGATTTTCTCAGCAATTCCGAACCCACATTTGAGGTCATGATTATAATAGTGTTCTTGAAATCCACAGTTCTGCCTTTACTGTCGGTCAATCTGCCCTCTTCCATGATCTGCAGCAGGGCATTATAGGTTTCCGGGTGGGCTTTTTCTATCTCATCGAGCAATATTATGGAAAACGGCTTTCTTCTCACTATTTCCGTGAGCTGTCCACCCTGGTCATAACCGATATATCCCGGAGGCGCGCCAATAAGCTTACTTACAGAGTGCCTTTCCATGTATTCACTCATGTCTATGCGTACTATGAGGTCTTCGTCACCGTACAATACTTCAGCTAAAGCCTTAGATAGCTCCGTCTTGCCCACTCCCGTGGGTCCTAAGAACAAAAACACACCTATGGGCCTCTTGGGGTCTTTTAAACCGCTCCTGGCGCGCCTGATAGCCTCAGACACACCGGAAACCGCCTCATCCTGTCCGATGATCCTCTTGTGCAGGTTCTTCTCCATGTTCATGAGTCTTTCTTTTTCTTTGAGACTAAGTTTTTCCAGGGGGATACCTGTAGCGCGTGAAACTACCTTTACTACCGCGTCTTCCGTAACTTCCGGCTTGTCCTCCAGCTTGGTCTTGGTCCAGATCTCATACAGTTCTTTTTTCACCTTTTCCACCTGCTCTATTTCCGCCGTCAGATTGTTCTTAACTTCCTCATTTGTCTCATTTCTAAGTTTTTCTTTAAGCTCAGCCAACTTTTCCTCCACCTCTTTTAAATTAGCCGGTTCTTTGATGTTGGACAGCCTTACCAGAGCCGAGGCTTCATCGATTATATCTATGGCTTTGTCCGGCAGGAATCTATCGCTCACGTATCTGTCACTTAATTTTACGGCTGACTTAATAGCCTCATCGGTAATGATCACCTGATGGTGCTTTTCATATCTTTCTCTTAAGCCCTTTATGATAGCGATGGTGTCTTCCGGAGTGGGTTCGTTGACCATGATGGGTTGGAATCTTCTTTCTAAAGCTGCATCCTTTTCCACATATTTTCTGTATTCATCGATGGTGGTAGCTCCCACCATTTGCAGCTCCCCTCTGGCAAGAGCCGGTTTCAAAATATTGGCCGCATCCATGGCGCCTTCCGCCGAGCCCGTGCCCACTACCGTATGCAACTCATCGACGAACAAAATTATCTGACCGGAAGCCTCTACTACTTCATTGATAATGTCCTTGAGCCGGCTTTCGAACATCCCTCTATGAGAAGTGCCGGCAATGATGCTAGCCATGTCCAAAGCGAACACTCTTTTGCCTCTGAGCGGCTCAGGCACCTGCCCTTTGACAATTCTTTGCGCCAAACCTTCCACAATGGCAGTCTTCCCTACTCCGGGATCGCCTATCAAAACGGGGTTGTTTTTTGTTCTACGGGATAATATATGAATGACTCTTTCTATCTCATCTTTTCGTCCAATGACGGGGTCAAGTTTATCTTCTTTAGCCATTTCCGTCAGATCTCTACCGAACTTCTCCAGTTTTGAAGCCTTGGTCGACGTTTCTTTGACCACTTCTTTGTAACAAACTTCGCACAGGGCCATATAGACCTGTCTGCCGTCGATGATCTTATTAAATGGTATTTTAGCCGGTCTCTGGCCGCATCTATGACATAAAACCATGGAGAAAGTATACCATTATTTAGCACTTGGTCAATGGATTTGCTAATAGTATTTTGAGGTTAATGCTCCCACACATCTCCCACAAAGGGATCTGACCTTATTTTGACCTTCTTAAGGAAAAGCTCTCCGGCGCGCACCATCTCGCTGGATAAAAGCTGAGCAAAATCTTCCGCTTGATCATTTCTAACTTCGCACACGATCTCATCGTGTACTGTAGAGACAATAGCAGCATCAATATTTTCTTTTTTTATCCTGTTCTGCACAAACACCAAAGCATATTTTATGGAATCGGCGTTGGTACCCTGAATGGGGTGGTTTTTGGCTTCTCTTTGTATAGCGGACATTTTTCGATTGAAATCAGGGTCGGTCCTCTCCGGCATTTTGTACCATCTCTTCCTGCCCGCCGGCGTGGTGCTCCAGCCAAGACGCACGGCGTCCTTGGCGCTTCGTTCCAAAAAAAGCTGCACTCTGGGATAGCTGGCAAAAAACTTCTTGATCAAGTCTTCACCTTCCTGTACGGAAATATCAGCCCCGGTCCACATATAGACTTGAGATACCAAACCTACGGCTCCCATACCATACATAAGTCCAAAACCGATAGGCTTGGCCATCTGCCTTAGTTCAGGGAATTTTTCCTTGAAATCGCTACTATAAGGTTTGTCAAACATCAGCGAGGCTGTATAGGAGTGTATGTCCAAACCTTGATTTAATGCGTTGATCATCTTTGTATCCCCAGAAAGCTCAGCCAGGATCCTCATTTCAAAATTCGAATAATCTGAAACCACAAGCTTATAACCTTCCTCCGGATTGAAGCACTCCCTAAAGGGGGCTTCTTGGGAGTTCCTGGGAATGTTTTGCAAGTTGGGATTATTACAAGCAAACCTACCGGTGGCGGTTCTTATTTGCAAAAATTCCGGATGGATCCTGCCTGTCTTTTTATTGATCTTTTCCAACAGCTTTTCGCCATAGGTAGATATAAGTTTTTCATAACCTCTGTATTCCCTGAGAACTTTAACGATGGGGTGTTTTTCCCTGGCTAGAACACCGTCGCTGGTAGATGGTAAATTCAAACCCAGACGATTATTGAAAAGGTCCATGAGCTGCACACTGCTATTAAGATTAATGGCATCGGCCATACCTCCAAACAAACCATATTGCTGCGACGTATAGTATTCCCTGACCGCATCCTGGAACTCCCGCGCTATCTGATCTCTCCTTACCATGAGGTCTTTAATGATCTGGCGCCATCTATCCGTATCAATGTAAACTCCCTTCATCTCCATCTCTGATACCACCGGAGCCACAGCAAACTCAAGTTTAGCGATCTTTAACATATCCTCTTTATGCAAGATCTTGAGCTGCGTTTCCATGATAGGAAAAAGGATAAGCACATCAACAGCAGCGTATCTGATCTGTTCTTCGGATATCCTGGCTTGCCGGGGAAGTTTATCAAACGACTTTTGCAATTTATCCTTATTACCCAAGATGTTTGGTTCAACTCGTCTGTTGGCGATCTCTTCCAGCTTCAAACTTTGACCAAACCCTGCCGTGAGCACTCCATCAGCTAACATAGTATCGTATATATTTGTGATCTCAATACCAGTTTTTAACTTTAAGTATCCATAATCGAACTTGGCGTTTTGCAGGATCTTTATCTTTCCGGGATCCTCCATGATCTTCTTGAGCAGGGGAAGTTCTTTGAGGTTGATTTTCCTAGCATCAAAAATGTAGGCAAAATCAGCTTTTCCCAGCTGCAACATTAGGATAGATCCTTGGTAAGGGTCAAGGCTGTTAGACTCAATATCCACGGCAATAATATTCTCATGGGAAAGATCTTCCAGGGCGGCTTGCGCTCTTTCCATGGTAACAATGTATTCGTGCTGAGGGTTTTCTATATCAAATTTTAATTCCATACTATACTCAGACCTCTAATTCTTGTAGGAGCAGTTCTCTGGTTTTTCCGGCGTCAGCTTTTCCTTTAGATTCTTTCATCACCATTCCCACCAGATATTGCACTGCGTTCTCTTTTCCTTCCTGGTAGGAGTGTACCGCGTCCTCATTATTTGCCAAGACTTTTTTAATTATGTCCATAAGAGCGCTCTCATCGGTTAGCTTGTGTTCTTCATTTTCAAGCATTTTAATAATGCTGGAGATATCCTCTTCTCTGACCTCTTTATTATTAAGGAACAGGTTCACAATGTCTTTAGCTTTATGTTTTTTTTCGACAATAGCAGCTATTTTTTGTATCTCATCTTCGCTTAATAGTTCAACAGCTCTCTGTTTTATATCTTCTTCCAAGTCAAGCTTTTGCAATAGTTCCTCCTTTTTGTGTGCCGGAGATCTGCTCAGCAAATGTTCGTATTCATCTTTGATCTGCTGTATATACTTTGGCGAGAACATGAGGGGTGGAATGTCCGGTTCAGGAAAGTATCTATAATCATGGGCATGCTCCTTTCCTCTTTGACTTATAGTAGTCTTTTTCTCTTCAACGTAACCCCTATTTTCCTGCACGGGCGTTGTGCCCCCTTCGAGCAACTTTCTCTGCCTTATGATCTCGGCCCTGACAGCATTTTCCATGAACTTGAAAGAGTTGATATTTTTGATCTCCACTTTGTATTCCGGCAAGATCTGCTTTCCTTCCATATCCTGTGTCCTGAGAGAAATGTTCGGTTCCAGCCTCATTTGCCCCTTTTCCATATCTGCATCCCCAAGATCCAACTCTCTGACCAGCAGCTGCACTTTTTTAGAAAACTCCACGGCATCCTCAATAGCAGTAAATGTGGGTTCGGTCACAATCTCCACCAAAGGCATGGAGCTTAGGTTAAAGTCTATGAGGGTTTTGTGGCCTTCGTGCATAGATTTGGCTGTATCCTCCTCCAAATGAACTCTTTCTATGGCGGCTTTTTTACCTGAACTTAAGTTCATATAGCCTCCACTGCAGAGCGGGTTTTGATATTGACTGATCTGGTAACCTTTGGGCAGATCGGGGTAGAAATAATGTTTTCTGTCAAAGCGGCTTTCCTGATTTAGGGTCGAATTTAAGGCCAAGCCCAATATTTGTGTTTTTTTTATGGCGTCAAGATTGGGTACAGGTAATGCTCCGGGTAAGCCTAAACATGTGGGGCATGTGTGCGTGTTCGGCTCTGCCCCGTAAACATCGGTGCTGCAGCGGCAAAACATTTTTGTGTCCGTTTTAAGATGCAGATGTATTTCCAGACCTAGAACCAGCCTATACTTACCGAATAATTCTTCATTCATCTTGGTTGACGGTTCTAATTTGCTGCGTGGTACATTTCATGGGTATTCCCAGACAATAGACGTCTCCAATAGTCGAGCCTTTTGTCATTCTAGGCGTAGCCTTTACTCCCACACATGTACATGATCTCAGGGCCCCGTCTTTATAAATTTTTGATGGCTTAGGGAAAAAGAAAGCACCAATGACAAAGAACAAAACGAGCATAATTATGGGACCTTTGATCATAAGGAAATCATCTCTATTTACGGTTTTTAGTAATTCGAACATGTCTATTTTCATATATTTTTAATGCCTAAAAAATTTAAGGCTTCTTTAAAAGTGGAAATGCTGTAAGTCATGATGTGCGCCGGGGGCTCGTAGCCGGCTTCATGAATAAGAGCATTTCTTACCTTGTGAGCGCTCCAGATCTTGTTATAAAGATTTTTTTCGAATATATGCGGGGCATTTTTCAATCTTTCACCCATAGTCTGACCGGTCACCAGATCTCCTAAAGCATTGTCTAAAGTTTTATCAGCTGTTATCAAAGCCTGTCTTAGCTGACTAGGTCTTTTTTCCACCAAAAAAGAGTTGATGGTACGCCACTCGGTCTGGATACTGTTCATAGTGTAAGGTCTGATGACCCCCTTAGCCGACACGGGTCTTGTATTAGTTTTTCCGAACAACCATTCGAGCATTATTATCTGACAAAAACTTTCTTAATTATGAAAAGTAACATCGCTGCACCGGAAATATGCACTATAAATTTAAAAAAGGGTGGCAAACTGCTTACATTCACTCCCAGTATGTGGGTAAAGAACAAATTACCTAGTATGATGGAGGCCACTATCAGTATGGCAACGACTATTACACCTACTATGCCGCTAATTTTCATAATTTCTCCTAAAATTTAATACTGTAAATATCTTTATGATACCCTGTTTCTTTTTGAAAAACATGAGAAGCTCCCAGTATCTCTTCCTCCCTGAACATATCAGCCATCAGCATCATACCCACCGGTAAGCCCTCCGCCAAACCGCAAGGCAGTGAAATACCGCAAATTCCGGCAATAGAGCTTTGTTCGTTAAGCACATCCATAAGTTCCCCAAACATGGGTGATTTCTCAGATTCGCCTAACTTCATGGCCACGCAGGGCATGGTAGGCCCGGCTATCATATCCACCTCGCTAAAAGCCTTTTTTAGGTCTTCGATGAGCAGGGTCCTAACCTTTTGCGCTTTGGCATAATAAGCGTCATAGTAACCTGAACTTAAAGTATACGCCCCCAGCATCATTCTCTTTTTAGCTTCAAATCCAAATTCCGTCCTGGGATTTCCATATCTTATGCCATCCAACCTAGCCAAATTTGACGACACTTCTGATCTTTGCAGTATGGTATATACAGCTATGGAGTATTTGGGGTCGATAAGATCCATATCCACAATGGTGGCTCCCAGGCCTGCCAAAGTTTTTAGTGACTCATCTACCAGCTTTTTCACACCGGGTTCCAAGTCTATTTCAAAGTAGGACTTAGGTCGGCCTATCTTCTTCCCTTTTAATGAATATTTTTCCAAAAGATCCAGATACTTCTCGACTTTAGAGCTTGAGGTGGTGGCATCGTTGTCATCTTGTCCAGCGATCACTTGTAAAACTTTGGCCGCATCCGCCGCGCTTTTAGTAAGAGGGCCCGGAGAATCTGTAGATGAAGCCATGGCCACTACACCATATCTGCTTACTCTGCCATAAGTTGGTTTAAGACCGGTCACACCACACCAGGAAGCCGGTCCCCTCACACTCCCGGCCGTCTCACTGCCCATGGCAAAGACACACATGTTGGCTGCCACCGCAGCGGCAGAACCACCCGAAGAACCCCCCGGTGATCTTTTTAGATCCCAGGGATTGGCCGTATTGAAAAAATCTGAAGTCTCCGTGCTGGAGCCGTGCGCAAAAGCGTCCATATTCGTTTTTCCCAGAAGAATAGCTCCTGCCCCGCGCAGTCTTGTCGTCACGGTAGATTCAAAAGGAGGAATATAATTCTTTAGCACATTCGAAGAAGCCGTAGTGGTGATATCTTTGGTAGAAAAGTTGTCCTTGCAGGCAAACGGCACGCCCAGCAATGGTCTATGTGCCCACGCCTTGGCCCCTTTATTTTTTATTAAGACATCTGCCTTTTTAGCCTCTGCTATCGCCAACTCTCCCGTTACGGTCACAAAGGCTTTTATTTTTGCGTCTTTCTCTTCAATTTCGCTAAGACAATCTTTAGTTATTTCTTCAGCAGAGAAATCGCCTGCTTGCAAACCCTTTATTGTCTCCATTACTGTCAGGTGGCTTAGTTTTGGCATTTTTATCTTTCAAACACTGCTTTAGTGGCAAACATATCTTTTATAACTTCTTTAGCGTTGGCTAGGGCTTCTTGCTGGGATAAAGTAGTGTTCTTCTGTCCCGTTTTTTGAAAAACATTGGTCAAACCTGTGACCTGATATGTTTCTTTAACGTGAGAGGTGTCCAGTTCGTCCAAAACTTTTACATATTCAATGGTTTCTGCCAACATGACCGACAGTTTATCTATTTCCACCTGGTTGAGGGTTAAATTACAAAGCTGGGCAATATGCAATACTTCTTCTTTTGAAAGCCTTTCTTTGGTCATCTAAAGTAATATATCACAATCTACATGCTCTCCAGACGGGCAATTCTTTCTTGCACCGGGGGATGTGAATCGAATAAAGAGGAGAAGGATCTTCCTTTCAGGGGATTTGTAATGTACATATGGGCTGTGGCCCCGTTGGCGGCTTCCAGGATCTCTTGGTCGGCGGAGAGCTTTCTTAAGGCATCCGCCAAGCCTTTTGGATATCTGGTCAGCAGGGCGGCCGAAGAATCGGCTAGAAATTCTCTTTGTCGGCTAAGGGCCAGCTTTATGAGAGTGGCTATGATAGGACTTAGGATCAGCAATACCAGACCGACTAAAAATAGTAATCCTCCTAGTTCTCCGCTTCGGCTACTCTTTCTCCTCCCACCATACAAAATTCCCCTGGTGAACATATCCGCCAGCAAGGTCACCGAACCCACCAGAACGGATACTATGGACATAAGTCTGATATCGAAGTTTTGGATATGTGACAGCTCGTGAGCCACTACTCCCTCTAATTCTCTTTTTTCCAAGCCGTATACGATACCGGAAGTAAAACAAATCGTACTGTGTTTAGGATCCCGCCCGGTGGCAAAAGCGTTCTTGGCCGTGTCTTCTATCATGTAAATTTTAGGTTTTGGCAGACCTGCGGCAATACACATATTTTCCACCAAGTGGTGCAACTCGGGGTTAGCCCCAAAGGGAACTTCTTTGGCGCGGGAAATAGACAACACTATTTTGTCTGAATTATAGAAGGAGATAAATCCTGAAATACCTGAAAATATCAAGGCAATCCCCATGTAGAAGGTCCCGTATCCTGGATCGAACAACTCGCCAAAAGTATAACCGATGAGTGAAATTACGATCATGAAGCACACAACTATAACCACAGTATTTCTCTTATTTTGGGAGATGTAGTTATATACGTTCGGCATACCAAACGGCCGTTATTCCTCTTTGAAGTCTACTTTTATCAAAAGCGGACTTTTATTTAAAGTCTACTTTTACAGCTTCTCTTTCACCCTCTTGGGCGGCGAAGAATTCTTCAGCCTTAAAACCAAATATTCCGGCGATCAAATTAGAAGGGAAAACCACCAGTTTTTGGTTAAAATCTCTAACCACGCTATTATAAAATTGTCTGGAGTAAGCCACCTTGTCTTCAGTATCGGACAACTCTTTTTGCAAATTTAAAAACCCTTCCTGAGCTTTTAATTCAGGGTATGCTTCAGCTACGGCAAATAGACTTTTCAAGGCACCTGTGAGCATGTTGTCAGCTTCACCGGCTTCTTTGGCTGTCTTGGCATTCATGAGGGCTGATCTGGCCTTGGTGACATTTTCGAACACTTCTTTTTCATGCTTGGCATAGCCTTTTACGGTTTCGACCAAATTAGGGATCAGGTCAACCCTTCTTTTAAGCTGTACGTCTATCTGACTCCAGGCCTCTTTTATTCTTACCTTGAGAGTTTGCAGTGAATTGTAGACACCTATGATAAAAAAGGCAGCTACCACCAAAATAATTACTAAAAATGCAAATGATCCCATAAATTCTACCTTTCTAAACTAAATACATTTAGATTCTACCTATTTTCCGTTAAAATTGCATCCACGAAACCTCTATCTCTCAGAGCTTGTCTCTAATGCTCTCAGCATCATATCATAACTGCCGGTGTTAACAATATTTTCCGGCAAACACCAGCCCCGGCGGGCGGTATCTATGCCGTATTTCAGCAAATTCAGCTGCTCCACGGCATGAGAATCCGTGCTCAATATAAGCTTGATGCCGCGGTCTGTTGCTTGGGGGATGAGATCCTCAGCCAGATCCAGTCTATTGGGCTGTGAGTTTATTTCTATGATCTTATTGTTGGCATTAACGGCGGCGAATAATTTCCTCCAATTGATGTCGCAGGGTTCTCTTTCATTGATAAGGCGGCCGCTAGGGTGCCCGATGATATTGATATAAGGGTTCTCTGCCGCGGCAATAAGTCTTTTTGTGATAGTTTCCCTATCCTGGTTAAAGGCACCATGGATGCTGCCTATGGCATAGTCCAGTCTTTTTAAAAGCTCATCGGGTAAGGAGATCTCGGCATCGGCCAGGATGTTGACCTCATAGCCGTAAAGGACTTTTATCCTGTCTTGGGCTGCATTCAGCTCATCTATTTTTTTTCTGGTATCTTCGATGATCTCTTGCGTTTCCTCATACCCGCGGCTTTGCACGCTGGGAGCGTGGTCGGAGATGCCAATATATTCATATCCCAGTACAACCGCTGCCTCCACCATTTCCTGTAAAGTGTTTATACCGTCCGAGGCTATAGTGTGAGTATGCAGGTCACCTTTTACTTGCGAGATCTCTACCAAGCGCGGTAGTTTGTTCCCGGCCGCCAGCTCAACCTCATGCTTGCCTTGTCTTAGTTCCGGAGGAATGAGTGGAAGGCCCAAAAATTTGTAGAAATCGTCTTCACGGGAAAATTCATTGAGCTTGCCTGTCTTCTTTATACCGTACTCCGAAAGAGAGCATCCCTTTTCCAAAGCAAAGGTCCTGAGTACAATATTATGCGCTTTTGAGCCGGTGAAATATTGCATCATGGAACCAAAATATTTTTCCTCACAGATCCTTATGTCAACTTGAATATCATTGGCCAAAACTACGGAAACGCGCTTATCCCCTTCCACCAAGACTTCTTCGATCTCCCTGAACTTGGCAAAGTGGCTGAGTGCTGCTTCCGGGTTCTTGGTCTTTATGGCAATATCCAGATCTCCCACGGTAGGACTTCTCCTTCTTAACGAACCCAGAGCCACCGCTTCCTCAATTTCCGGATGCCTGGTCAGATAAGAGATGACACGGGCAGCTATCTCCTCCGCCTGTATCAAAAGCAGCCTGGGTTTTTCCTGCTTGGTCTTTTTGATCTCGGAAATAGACTCTAAGACCATCTGTTCTGATTTTTCGCCAAAACCATCCAACTCTCTTATTTTTCCTTCTTCCGCCGCGGTTTTGATTATTTCGTAAACATGTTCCCTATCATCGAGATCAAAAGCTGTAGCCAATTTATAGGCTTTTTTAGCCCCGATTCCTCTTAGACCAATAAGGGCGAACATACCCTGCGGCAGATCCCTCCTGATGACATCAAACTCCATAACTTTACCCGTGGTAAAAAGTTCGTTAAGTTGCCCCTTTATACCGGCACCAATACCCGGAACCTCATCCAATCTGTTGTTCTCCCATAGGTTGTATAAACTCGTGGTCAGCCCTTCGATAATAGGGATCACATTTTGATAAGCCCTGATGCGGAAATAGTTAAAGTTCTTCACTTCCATAGCCGCCAGAACTTCTTTAAGAGTTAAAACTATTTCTTTGTTGCTGATCTTGTAAGTTTTTGTCACAGGTTAAAATCCCAGAGTTCTGTTCTGCTGCTCCATCTGAGCCCTATCCAAAGACTCTATTTTGAGCTGCAGCGTATTTAAAGCCAGTAAGGTAGCGCTTACGATCAAAATGGAGATGATCCACATTTTATTGCTTTCCTGAGGGAAAAATAATGTTATGCCCATAATAATGTTAAGCACGGTTAAAAAGATCAAAGGTAGAATAAAGATGTAGAACTCTGGCTGCTTGAAGGTTTCCACCGGATCAACGGTCATGTGCCTAACCAACCTGAAGATCGATATCAACGTCCATAACACAACAATAAAGTTGGTGCCTCCAAATATCCTTCTTTCCAGGATCCTTTTTTCGTGATGTTCCATGTGTAGGTTTAGTATAAATGTTTTAACGAATAATTAGCAAACACGGGTTGCCATTCATTTGCAGATAACATATCATCTTGTTACTATATTCTGGTCTTTCTTGGGGTAGTAGCTCAGTCGGTTAGAGCGTCCGCCTGTCACGCGGAAGGTCGCGGGTTCGAGTCCCGTCTATCCCGCCAGCATAGTTATGTGTATAATAGAAATTAGTACACTGCCCATGTTCGTTTGAAATCCTTTCATTCTGCCCTTCTATAGAGTATTTGTTTATGGGTTAGCACCCTGTTAAAATAGAAAAGGAGGTGTATATGGCAGAAGCAAAAGCAACAAAAAAAGACGCAGGCAGCAACGACGGTTTGGCATTGATCATTGGTGGTTTGTTTGTTTTAGCATTAGTTTTCGCAACTTATTCCTACTTTAACCGCAGCAGTGTTTCGGATAAAGATGTAAAAGGCGGCTCAACCCAAACAACAGATGAGAATGAAAGCACATCACTAGGAGATCGTCTAAGAGAATTGTTTTCCGGAGATAAAGGAGAAGACACAGATATGGCCGGAACAGGAGGTCCAATAGACATGCAAATAGACGATTCTTCGACAGATACTAAAACTTCAGTTTTTTCACAGTGGGTGGCTACCGATTACCAGCAAGGAGACATAACCGGCAGTTCTTATACGGTTAAATCAGGTGATACATTATGGGAAATTGCAGAGGCAAAATATGGAAATGGGGCAGAGTGGACAAAGATACTTCAGGCTAATAGCTCTGACATAGGCTATTTGCCAAATGGTTCGCAAGCACTGATCGTTCCGGGACAAACATTAGTCTTGCCTTGAACTTTTTTAA
>Ga0315536_1000212_pt1 | contig 29189 bp, 24 predicted proteins | sample SalMarSW160230MG_FD_203093 | JGI IMG/M metagenome (GOLD analysis project Ga0315536, IMG submission 203093) | Salt marsh sediment microbial communities from the Plum Island Ecosystem LTER, Massachusetts, United States - Salt Marsh Sediment SW1602-30 ...
GTTCCATTATTACCGCGATTACATAAAGGGTGTGCCTTTTTGTTTGACATATCTCGATACAAAATTTATTATAAGAAAAAGAGGAATAAACAGTGCGTATTGCCAGATATACTTCCCCATTTGTTGTATTCATTCTTTATCTGGTAATTCTCACATTCAGTGCGGGTATTCTATGGGCGGGTGAATCCGAAAAAAGAGCAGTATCCTCATTCGATTCTATACACGTGACAGGGCCCATAACCCTCTATCTCGAGAAGGGAAACAGGGAGGGCGTAACCGTTGCAGTTGAAAATATCGGTCTTGAAAAAATCGTCACGGGAACAGACGGCCTTACCCTGCGGATACGCCCGCAGTCCGGAATCTTCAGTGAAGACGCAGGCGCAAAGGTTACCGTATCATACCGGGAGCTTCGTGGAATACGTGCAGGCGGTGGCGCTGAAGTAATAGGCAGAAGTGTTATTCAGGGTGATAAAATCGAAATCAACATCAATACAAACGCAAAGGCGAAACTCGAGGTAAATGCAAATATCCTCGATATAAAAATGACCAGCACCGGAGAGCTCGATATCTCCGGGAAGGCTGCCTCACAGGAGGCCACCATCAATACCGGCGCCCGGTTGAACGCCTTTGATCTGAACTGCGACAGCGTTTATATTAAAATCAATACAACGGCTGTCGGCAATGTCCGCGCGAAACAACTGATTGATGCAGATGTCAGCACTAAAGGTGTCCTCCGTTATAAGGGAGATCCCGAAAAGGAAAAAATTCAGAAGAGCCTCGGCGGCACGGTAACGAAACTGCTCGACAAATAGCATGTTATGGTGTGTCGCATTCATAAGTAACTTGAAACGAAGTCTCCTGTCGATACTCAAAATGCCACTTTTACCTGTCTGTACCCGCATTTCTCACCCGTGCTATATACACCCCGCGTGAAACAACAGCAGTGATGACAAGCACACCGCCGACAAGGGCCCAGCGCCCCGGCGTCTCACCAATGAACAAATATACCCACACCGGGTTTAGTACAGGCTCAATGGTAAATATAAGCATCGCGTCAATGGCCTTCACCTTCTTTATGGCATGCGAGTAGAGCACATATGAAAAGCCGATCTGAAATACACCGAGCGCACCGAGACCCAGCCAGTCGAAAAGTCCCGGCCTGCCCGACAGCATAAACGGGAATGTCACAAAAATAGTAATCAGGTTACCCAATAATACCGTTTCAATAGGGGATGCATCCTTCTGTTTTCGTAAAAAGAGACCGAGCCAGGCCATGGAAAAACCCGCGCAAAGGGCAAGGACATTGCCGAAGTATCCTCCCGGTGTAAGGTCATCAAGGAAGAAGAGGAATATTCCGCAGAGCACAACTGCAACAGCCGCCGCATCGAACCAGTGGATCTTCTCCTTTAAAAAACGACTGCTGAACAGCGCAACGTATATGGGGGCGGTGTACTGCAGAATTATGGCATTGGCTGCTGTGGTGAGTTTTGTTGCGGAGATGAAGAGAATCACCGTTGCTGCATAGCTGACCGCCCCGCCGATCTGTGGAAAAGAGAAGTGAAAATGCGGCTTCCTGATAACCGCCGTTAATACAACCGCTGCAATCGCACTTCTCATCCCCGCAATTGCGAGAGGGTTCAAGGCAACAAATTTGATGAGGAGTCCGCCACTGCTCCACAACACCGAGGCAGCGACAAGGGATGCTATGGCCGCGGGATATGTCATTTCCACCTACTCGAGTTCTTCGCAATATCAGGGGAAAATCATTGGATGAAGAGGACAAAAAAATGAGGCGGCAGTCGGACTCGAACCGACGTATAACGGTTTTGCAGACCGTCGCCTTACCGCTTGGCTATGCCGCCTGATACATTTAGAATAGCAACCTGCTTCATGAATGTCAATAAAATTTCCGGACCGAAGGGCCGGTACTGTTGGAGGCCTGGCAAAGGGCCGACATCTCCGGCTTTCTGACACAGAATAACTCCAGCCGTAGATGTAAAGTACCTTTTAAATCACCCGATAATCAAAGAGATAAAAAGTAAAGAAATCCTCATTTATCCAGCTGGACAATCCAGCAGGACCGGTGGGAAAAGGGCATATTCAGTTTTGAACGGGGACAATACGCATACCAGGGGGCGTCTCGAAGAGCTCATCAATATAAGCGGCATCCCGTCATTGCCGGAAGCCGCGAAGATCGCTATCTCTAAGACCCTTTCTATCAACAAGTCAGCAGACGATATTGCGGAAATCATCAAACAGAGCCCATCCCTTGCCCTCAAGATTCTGAAACTCGCCAATTCATCGTACTACTCGGGGGGGGCGAAGCTGACACAAATAAAGGAAGCGGTCGTTCTCCTGGGCTATAAAACGGTTAAAAGCCTGGTACTGAGTATTGCGATTAAGGATATTTTCAACGAAAAACAATCAAAATGGTTCCACTATAAATCGTACTGGCTTCACTCCATTGCAACGGCATTCATCGCACAGGAAATCGCAAAGACCCTCTCCATAAAATCCGAAGAGGAAATTTATTCGGCCGGCCTGCTGCACGATATAGGAAAAGCAGTCTTCCTCACCTCTGATGCCAGGGACTATAAGGAAGCGGTATCACTCGTCGAAAAAAAGAACTACCCCTTCATAAAAGCCGAACGGGAAATCTTTGATTTTGATCATGCCGATGTATCAGCCTTTCTGTTCCGCTACTGGGAACTCCCGGCATCACTCATCGAGCCTGTCAACAATCATCACCTGAGCACAGAATACCTTATCTCAAAAAACAACCAGCCTTCGTTTATCATAAAGATAGCAAACGAGCTCGCCCATTTGAGCGGCTTTACCAGCCATCCCGGAGAGCCGCCGTACAAAACAAGCACGCTCCTCATTAAGCGGCTGGGACTTGAAAAAGAGGACCTTGACAGGATCCTCTCGGAACTGAAAGTCTACCTTGAAACGATCTCCGATGCCCTGAATATCCCCAGAACAGACATAAAGGGTTATTTTCAGGTGCTCGCCTCGGCAAATGAAGAGCTCGGAAGAATGTTCATCAGCAATCAGCAGATGATGGAAGAAATCACCAGAAAGAGGGAGGAATGCAGGGGCCTTCATAACCTGTCGAACCTCTTTTTAGGTGAGAAAAAAATCGAGACCGCGACAAGAGATACGGTTGTATTCTTTGTTAAACAATTCCGCCTCGATTCAATGCTCATGGAAGCATATCTGAGCGGTGAAAAATCTATTCTCTGTACCGGGTTTTTACCTGAAATGATAAAGAAGAAAGGAAAACCCATCCAAACAGACGACATAGAACTGAACGACTGCATCATCAGCCGCGGTGGTGTTGCGTATGACAGGGACTCGCTCATCCGCCCCATATATGACGGCGATAAAAAAGAAATCGGGAAAATTATCATCAAGAACAGCGACCCTATCGATGAGGACGAGCTGAAGCCGTTTATCGACCAGGTTGCACTCGGGCTGACAAACACCCGGCTTCACACCCTGAATAGAATTAAAACCGAAAAGCTGAATATTGCACTCCAGCAGCTGCATGATGAGTATGAAAAAAGGGAACAGCTGTCAAAACTTAATGAGCTGATTCTCGACACATCTCCAATCGGCATCGCCATTGTTGAAACCGGCGGCACTATCATTCATGCCAATCGTGAGTCAGAACATATACTCGACGAAGCTCTTTCGGGAAAAAACATCGCTTCTCTTAAAATTTTCAACGATAAAAAAGGAGGGGGAAAACTTACAGCGCTCATCGGAAAAACAGGAAATGCTGAACTGACAACCGTATCAGATGACCGGCAGACATACCTTTTCGTCCAATCCGTTCCGATTGAAAATACCGGGCACACGCTCATTTTAATTACCGACACAACGGAAAGAAAGGAAAATGAAAAACGCCAGCTGCAGAGCGAAAAAATGGCCACACTGGGCGAGCTCGCAGCAGGAATCGCCCACAACCTCAGAAGTCCGCTCGCAGTAATCAAGGGAATCCCGGAGCTCGTTCTTTCAGAGATAGAGGACGGAAACCTGAAACCCGTGAGAGTGGCGGGCAAAAAAGAAACTGAAGATACCCAACTTTCTGAAAACATGCGCCTCGTTCAAAAGAGCATGGAGAAAACCTTTGCCATCATAGATAGTATCATGGAGTTTGCGAAAACAGAAACTACCCAGTTCGAGGAAGTGCGAATCTCCCACGTGCTTGACGATGTATTCCTGCTGCTTGAACACAGGCTGCACGGAAAAGATATTTCTTTTAAAAACAATACATATAACTGCATCGTCTTCGGCAATAAGAACATGCTCATCCAGATATTCGTCAATCTCTTCAACAATGCGCTCGATGCTGTGGGAAACAAGGGCAGCATCGAAGCGAAATGCATGCGTGAGAATAGGAAAGTAATCATCCATTTCATCGACAACGGGCGCGGTATAAAGGAGGAGCATCTGGAGAAAGTGTTCGAACCTTTTTTCTCGACATCCGGAAAGGCAAACGGAACAGGCCTGGGGCTCAGCGTAACGCGGAGAATGGTTATCCTGCACGGAGGGTCAATCAAAGCCCTGCAGAGAAAAGGCGGCGGAACCATCTTTGAGATTATTTTTCCGGACAGGAGCGCATAGGCATGGCAAATATACTTATAATAGAGGATGAAGATCTTTATCGTGATTTTCTTCAGAAAATCGTATCAAACAGACACCCATGCGACACCGCGAAACACGGTGAGGAAGCCAAAACACTTCTCAGCACAAACAGCTACGATGTCGTACTCTACGACCTTCGTCTGCCCGGATTATCGGGAAAAGACCTCATTCATTTCGTAAAAACCGAAATTGATCCGGATATCGTCAATATCGTAATAACCGGATATGAGGATGACTGGTCTCCGGTGGAGGCGACTGAAGAGAACATCTTCTTTTACCTGAAAAAAGGCTACTTCCATCCTGCAGACCTTCTCAAGATCATTGACAGTGCGCTGCAGCTCAGGAACTTCAGGCTCAACGAACGGGACTACATCAAAGAGCTTATTACATCGGAGAAGATCGTAACCGCCGGAAAGCTCGCCACGGGCATTGCGCACGAAATAAACAATCCACTCCAGAGCATGGTTCTCATAATAGAGCTGCTCAAGAACAAGGTTTCCGCCCTGCACAATGCTGAGGAACTGTTCGAAGATCTGGCGCTTATGGAAAGAGGCATTGAAAGAATACAGGGAGTCGTACAGCAGCTCATAGAGCTGTACAGAATCGACACAAATCCGACGAGTGTCGGGTATCTCGACGAAATCATCAAAAAAGCCATATCCTTTATCAGCCCGATAGCCAGAGAACAGAACACGCATATTTACTCTCATTGCCTCGAAGAACATGAATGGACTATTACGGTTGAAAACCAATTTTTTTATATCCTTATCAATACCTGCCTTTCATTTCTCGATTTTCACCATGAAACAATATCCATAGAACCGGAACGGGCCGATGATCACGCAAGGGTATGTGTCAGGGCTGTGAGAAAGGAGCCTATCGCAGGGGAAGAAGAGATGCAGCATTTTTCTCATTTTGAAGAAAGTTTCGGCCTGGGCCATCTGCTCAAGCAGTTCAACGGAAAAATAGATTGCACACAAAATGAGTCTGAAGACATCGCGACAATAACCATTCCCGCTGTCGAGCAGCTGGAAAAGGAATGGATAACCAACTGACTTCCCGCTGTCGTACTAGCCTGCCCGTTCGACAACTGACAGATGAGAACGAAGATATTTCCCTGTATAGGAGTGCTGGTTATCCCTTATCTCCTCAGGACTTCCCTGCGCAACGATCCGCCCTCCTTCGTCCCCGCCCTCCGGTCCGAGGTCGATGATATAGTCTGCGTTTTTAACGACATCAAGATTGTGCTCGATAACCACCACAGTGTTTCCACCGTCGACGAATCTCTGCAGCACTGAAAGCAGTTTCTTTACGTCATCAAAGTGAAGGCCGGATGTCGGCTCGTCGAGAATGTAGAACGTTCTGCCGGTGCTGCGTTTGGAAAGCTCTGATGAAAGCTTCACGCGCTGGGCCTCTCCACCGGAGAGTGTGGTCGCCGGCTGGCCCAGGCGAATATACCCGAGCCCTACTTCACGGAGGGTTTTGAGCTTCCGCTTGATCTGGGGGATACTTTTAAAGAATTCATATGCCTCTTCAACCGACATATTGAGTATATCGTTGATGTTTTTTCGCCTGTACTTAACCTCGAGTGTCTCCCTGTTGTACCGCCTGCCCTTGCACACATCGCAAGTTACGTAGATATCTGGAAGGAAATTCATCTCGATCCGAATCGCCCCCTGGCCCTGGCAGTGTTCGCACCTTCCGCCTTCCACATTGAATGAAAACCGTCCCGGCTGATACCCCCGCATCTTCGATTCGGGGAGGGAGGAAAAAAGCTCCCGTATCGGTGTGAAGACGCCAGTGTATGTGGCGGGATTGCTCCGGGGAGTTCTACCGATGGGCGACTGGTCGATATCAATCACCTTGTCCAGATGCTCCACACCTTCGATGCCGTCGTAATCACCCTCCTGCCGCGCTGTTTTATTCAGCCTGTTCGCGAGCACCGGGTAAAGTAGATCGTTCACCAGACTCGACTTTCCCGACCCGGACACACCGGTTACAGCAATGAATGTGCCGAGGGGAAACGCGACATCGAGGTCTTTCAGGTTGTGCTCCCTTGCCCCGCGCAGGGTGAGGAAGTTGCCGTTTCCCATCCGACGCCCGGACGGATAGGGAATAATAATCTCTCGATTGAGATATTGCCCGGTCAGAGAGTCGGGGTTTTTTCGGATATCATCCGGCGTGCCCTGGGCAACCACCTTCCCGCCGTGCTCTCCTGCCCCGGGCCCGAGGTCGAGTACGAAATCGGCGCTCAATATTGTCTGCTCATCATGCTCAACCACGATGAGTGTGTTGCCTATATCCCGCAGGTGAAACAGGGTGTCCAGAAGCCGCCCGTTGTCCCGCTGATGAAGACCGATTGTCGGCTCATCGAGTATATACAGCACCCCGACGAGACCGGAGCCGATTTGTGTTGCAAGACGTATCCTCTGAGATTCACCGCCGGATAGGGTCTCCGCCTTCCGGTCGAGCGAAAGGTATCCCACGCCCACATTCTTCAGAAATCCTAACCGTGCCCGTATCTCCTTGATTATCGGTCGGGAGATTATCTCATCCCGTTCCGAAAAAGAAAGCGATTCGAAAAACTCGAGTTCCCTGTCAATAGTCATCCCGGTAATATCGATAATCGATTTGTCCATTATCTTGACGGCAAGGCTCTCTTTCCTGAGACGCTTGCCTCCGCACAGGGGGCAGGGAATTTCGGTCATAAACCCTTCCATCCACTCCCTGATTCCCTCAGACTTGGTTTCCCTGTAGCGTCGTTCCAGATTCCGAACAATACCCTCAAACTTCCCGGTATATTCCCATCTGCCCCTGCCGTCCAGGTGGTTGTGGACGAAATGAAGCTCCTCGCTGGTGCCGTAGAGGAGTTTTTTATATATGTCTTGCGGCATCTTCTCGAAAGGAGTGTCGGTTTTCAGGCCGAAGCGTCTGGCAAACGCATTGAAAGAGGTACGCGCCCAGCTCGATCTCGGCTGAAAAGTCAGTATGGCGCCCTCTTCGAAGGAGAGAGATTTATCGGGTATAATGAGATCGGGATTGAACTCGAGTTTTAGCCCCAGGCCCATGCACTCCGGGCAGGCGCCGTAGGGGCTGTTGAAAGAGAACAACCGGGGCTGTATTTCCGGGTAGCTTATGCCGCAGTACACGCAGGCCAGCTTCTTCGAGAAGAGCTCCTCTTCCCCGTTTTCCCGCATGATGCCCACCAGGTCCTCGGTCAGGCTCTCCGCTGTTTCAATCGATTCCGCAATACGGCTGCGGTTCTCCCTCTTCAGCACGACCCTGTCGACTATGACGTCTATACTATGCCGTTTCTGTTTGTCGAGAATCGTGTTGGCCTCCTCGACACGGATAATTTCTCCATCCACACGAACCCTGACAAACCCGCTTCGCGAGATATCCTCGAGTACCTTTTTAAACTCTCCTTTTCTTCCCCTGACTACCGGCGCGAAAACGATGAGTTTTTCACTCTCTTTGAAGCTCATAACTCTGTCGACTATCTGGTCGACGGTCTGACTCTGAATTTTTCTTCCACAGTTGTAGCAGTAGGGTGTCCCAACCCGGGCGTAGAGAAGCCTGAGATAGTCGTATGTTTCCGTGATGGTTCCAACCGTCGAACGGGGGTTTCTCTGCGTGGTCCTCTGCTCTATACTGATCGCAGGCGAAAGCCCCTCTATATAATCGACATCGGGTTTTTCCATGAGACCGAGAAACTGGCGTGCATACGCTGAAAGAGACTCCACGTATCTACGCTGCCCCTCCGCATAGATCGTATCAAAGGCGAGAGAAGATTTCCCTGAGCCGGAAAGTCCGGTTATCACGATGAGCCGATCTCTCGGAAGCTCTACATCTATCGATTTGAGGTTATGCGCTCGTGCGCCTTTAATATTAATACTGTTTTGTCCCATATACCCTGCAACCTGTTGTTGAGTATTGACCAGGCAAGCCTCACTTACGAATTATTCTCAGCATAAAGATACCGACTGTTGAAAAAAGTATATTTCCAAGCCAGCCGCCGATCACCGGCGGTAGTCTGCCGCTGCTGCCGAAGGTATACCCGATTTCAATGACAAAGAAAAACACGAGAACGATGCCGAGTGTCATACTGAAGCTCATTACCAGCGCATTTTTAAACGACATGCTCCCCAGTGACAGCCCGATGATTATGACGAGAAAGTACGTGAAGGCGTTTGCTATCTTTCGGTGATAGCGTGTAAGCTCCCCCTTGTATCCGAAGCCCATCCTCTTCTTCATCATAATATAGTCATAGCCGTGTGAAAGCGTCATGTTTTCAATTTTCCGCACATCACGGGCAAAGTAGCGAGGCTCATCGTTTATGCTCGTCGGAAGTTCGGAAAAATCAACTATTTTGGAGAGCTCTCCATCTTCCATGAAACGAAGCATCACGCCGCTGTAAAATACCCAGCTGCTGCCGTTCCACGCCGCCTTCTGCGCATCGATACGGTACTCGACAGTGCCCTGTTCATCTTTTTTTATCACCGTCACGTCGTTCATCGCCTTTTCAGACGAAACGTAGCGTCCAATTTTGTACACCACATTGTTCTTACCGAATACAATCAGATTATAGCGGTCGGTATAGTAGGAAACAAACTGTTCGCCCGCTATTCTGGCATTGTACCTCTTTTTCAACTCATAACTCTTCACGACAACGAAATCCTCGAACACGAGGGAAAGAACGGATATGAGAAAACCAAGCAGAATAAGCGGCGTGATTATCCTGTACATGCTCACACCGCAGCTTCGCAGCGCAAGGATCTCCCTGTTCTTTGAGAGAATGCTCATGGTATACACCGCTGCAAACATGCTCGACGCAAGCAGGCATTCGCGGGATATAATTTCAGGGGCTTCGATGATGCGGAAAGTCAGAGTCTGGATAAATGTGTATGTTTTTGATGAATCCATTCTCTGCAGGGTCCGGACGATGAATGAGAGGCCCATGATAAAAATAATACAAACAAAGAATACCTTGAGGAATTCACGAACCAGAAAACGGGTGTATGTTTTGCCCGGCAACAGTTTCATGTCCGCCCCTTCAGTATCAGGTTCACCGAACCTGCGCACAGAAAAATTATGTTCGGCAGCCATACCGCTAAAACCGGGTTGACGACACCCGTTTTACCGACCCGTTCCAGGGTGAGAAGGAATATATAGTAGAAAAAAATGATCAGGACACCGACACCAAGGCCGAGGCCCCGTCCGCTCCTGCCTCTCGTTATGGCAAACGGGGTGCCGAGCAGTACGAAGAGCAGACAGGCGGATGGAATTGCGATTTTTTTGTGGTACTCCATGAGAAAGCTGTTGTACGGCCGTGAGCCTTTTTTCAGATCGGACATGGTCAGCTTCAGTTCCTGCAGGCTCATATCCCGGGCAGATTTCACCACCTGCTGGAGCTGCTTGCTTGCAACCGGAATATTCAATCTGAGTGTTTCAAAAACGGTGCTGTCAAACAATTCGTCAGTTCTATCCTCCGGCTCATGAATAGCCCCGTTTGTAAGCTTCAGTATGAGGTAGGACGAAGAAACTCCGGATGTGATGAACTCTCCGCGGCGTGCGGTAATGGTGCTTTCCGCTTCCCCCTCCTTGCGTTCGAAAATCGTTACATCCATCAAGTCCCCCGTTTTGTCGTCCACTTGATCGACGATCAGCGTAATACTGTCGTTGATTTTATTGATGCTGAGATCGTCGATCTGTATATCGGGACGGGCTATGGTAAGCCGCTGGTAGAGGGTTCGGAATTTAATGTTTCCGATGGGAACGAGCCGGTCTGTCAGGTAGAAGCTCGCTCCCCCTATAAGTATTCCGGCAATGTAGAGGGAGACAAAGATCGAGGAGAGACGTATGCCGCTTGCCCGCATTGCCGTAATTTCGCTGTCATGGGAGAGGCGGCTTACGGATATCAGGGCGCCCATGAGCGTGGACATGGGCATGGTGATGGCAAGAGTCGGCGGAATCGAATAGAACACGAGCACACAGAGGTCGAATATCGTGGCATACCCCCGTGCAACGAGCCGAACGAAACTCATGACTCTTTCGAGAAGGAGAAGCATGGTAAAAAATGACATGCTCCCCAGATAGGGCGGTATAAACTCCCTTATAATGTAGAGCTTGAGTGTTTTCACGAGAGACGTACTTCCGATGATATGCTTTTAAGTAACTTCGATTAATTTACGTTTTGATAACCAGTCCTGCCAAGGATCGGCCGCAAAGCGACTTGCGCCGCTTTTTATTCCCGGTACTGAGCAAAGCACACCGGCCGACGGTGATCACATTCACCCGCCTGTCTTTTCTTAACTGTAATGATAACCAAATCACACGTTATATGCAACAAGTTAGGGTTACCCGCGATTGCGTTACAGTATAGGGGGGACCTCTGCACAAAAGCCTCCAGCCGGTCAATTTTTATTGCGCCATACGGAGATTTGGGTTATCTTGCAGTAACTTCTTACAGGAGGAGGCTGAATGCTCAACCGCGCTGTCGTACTCGCCGCAGGAATGGGAACAAGGCTTAAACCGATAACCGACAATGCGCCGAAATGCCTGACCGAGGTAAACGGGGTCCCGATACTGCTGAATACACTCAAAAACCTGTATGCAGCGGGAATACGTGCGTGCACCATCGTTGTGGGCCATTTTGCCCATAGTATCATGGATACGGTCGGCAGTACATTTGACGGCCTAACCATTGAATATATCAAAAACGAGAGATACAAGCAGACAAACGATATGTACTCCCTGTGGCTAGCGCGAGACGTTCTCGAAAAAGGCTCTGCTATCATAGAAGGCGATATCTTCTTCAGGGCCGATCTTCTCCCCAATGCGATCACATATATAGGAAAGAAGTCGTTCTATATTGCGGGCAGATACGATGGACGAAGTGACGAGATACTGATTGAAACAGATGAGCAGAAGCGTATACTCTCACTCGATATACTCAAAAACCGGAGTGCACAGCCAGGGCCGGACCGCTACATGTCAAGCGGCATACTCGTTATCCGTGAAAATTACGGCAGGCGTCTATCCGGCTGGCTGACGCGGTCTGTTGAGGACGGCGATGTGCGTATTCTTTTCGATGATGTCATCAGCTCGCATATCGATGAGCATCCGCTTTTCGTGTACGAGATTTCTCACAGCGACTGGGTCGAGATAGACACACCCGAGGATCTCCGTCGGGCTGAACAGATTTTCAATCCCGCACGTTCTTGATCGATCGGCAAACCCGGCTAGGCTGGTAAGGATGCATCCTTGAAAACCCGCATCCGTCAGACGGTACACTCAATCCCGCACCTCTTTGATCGATCGGCAAACCCGGCTAGGCTGGTAAGGATAGCGCGCCACATCCTCCTGTTTCGTTACGCCGGTAAGCACCAGTATCGTCTCGAGCCCGGTTTCAATTCCGGACACGATATCAGTATCCATCCTGTCGCCGATCATGACGGTATTCTCGGAGTGTGACCCTAACTTTCGAAGCGCGGTACGCATCATAAGCGGGTTCGGTTTTCCGATGAAGTACGGCTTGACGCCGGTGGCCGCCTCAATCGGCGCTGCCAGGGCCCCGGCTGCAGGAGTAATCCCGAGCTCCTGAGGTCCTGTAGTATCGGGATTGGTCCCGATAAACCGCGCGCCGTTACGCACAAAATTGACGGCCTTTTCTATCATCTCAAACGAATATGAACGGGTTTCTCCCACTATGACATAATCGGGATTTATTTCCGTGATGGGATACCCGATGCCGTGCAGGGCATCGTACAGCCCGGCGTCGCCGATTACATACGCGGTCCCGTTTTTGTTCTGCCGCCTGAGAAACATTGCCGTGGCGATTGCCGACGTAAATATCCGCTCCTTCGACACCTCGATGCCGAGCTGGAATAATTTTTTACTGAGATCAAGCGGTGTCTGCTTTGAGTTATTGGTCAGAAACAGAAATTTATTTCCGTTCTTTTTCAATGTTTCGATGAACTGGCCAGCCCCATCTATGAGGACATTGCCCGAATAGATCACACCGTCCATATCCATAATGAAGTTCTTTTTTGCGTATTTCACAGTTACTCCTTTTTACCTATCTACGTAAATAATCACGACAAAGATACTATTATTTCATTGAAAGCGGCGAGAATAAACCGGTGTCAATTCCACCCGCTTTTTGTACATTACAGAGAGAACAATGAAAAATGACATCTCTCTTTTACTCATTAACCCGTGGATTGCTGACTTCGCTGCGTATAATTTCTGGGCCGAACCTCTCGGCCTCCTGTTTGTTGCCGCTGTCTTACGAGAAGCCGGAGCGCAAATCAACTATATCGACTGCCTCACAAGCAGGATACGGAAAAACCCCGGTCAGAAAATAAACGGCTGTTCAAAATACATGCGGACAGTCATTGCAAAGCCAAAGCAGCTCGATTTCGTCAATAGAGACTACGCGTTCTACGGAATCGACGAGGAAGAGTTTTTTAACCGTATCCAGGCATTTCAACACCCTGATGCGGTGCTCGTTACATCGATGATGACCTACTGGTACCCAGGAGTATTTAAAGCGATAGATGATGTGCGGAGTGTGTACGGAAAAACCATGCCGATTGTCCTGGGCGGATTATACGCACAGATCTGCACACAGCATGCCCGGACTTCAGGGGCTAACCTGGTATATACAGAACAGAGCCTCTTTCCCCTGTTCACCGCACTTGAAGATCTTACCGGCAAGAAATTCAGACGAGTGCCGGAGGCTTTTTCCCTATCTCAATTTCCGATACCCCTTCATGAGCTGCAGGTGTCCACATACAGTGGGTATGAACAGCAGCGTGCATCAGATAACATCAATCAGCAAGACAAAAAAACCCGTATTGAACGGCAAAACAGCATTCCCCAGGAGAGACTTCAGGGGAAATTGCACTTCTTCTGCGTTCTCACGCGTACCGGATGCCCGTTCAACTGCAGCTATTGCGCCACCCCACTTCTTCACCATACCGGTTCAAAAAGGAATATCACCTCGGTCATTGAAGAGATAACGACATGCTCCAGACTTTTCAAGGCACAGAACGTGGCATTTTACGACGATGCCCTGCTTGCCAGGGCCGAACAGCACTTCATCCCGCTCGCGGAGGAAATCATTAAGCAAAACCCGGGGGTCACATTTCACCTGCCGAACGGCATTCACGCATCCCTTGTAACCAAAAAGATTGCCGTTCTTCTTAAAAAGATGGGTGTGGAATCCATCCGAATCGGATTGGAAACGGCCGACCCGACGCTTCAACAGAAAACGGGGGGCAAAACATCAAATAAAGATTATCAGAGGGCGCTCTCACTACTGCGAGAGGCCGGGCATAGCCGGGAGCAGATCGGCACCTACATCATGATCGGATTTCCGGAGCAAAAACCAGGAAGCGTTGAACAAACGATCGATTTCGTGCACGAATGCGGCGGATCACCCCATCTCTCCTACTTTTCACCGATTCCGGGGACCAGCATATGGAATGAGGCCAGGCGCTTTATACCCTTTGATATCGATGAAGAACCTCTTTTTCACAACAATACGGTGTATATACTGGGAAACCGAAACTTTTCAAAGAGAACAATAGCCCGGCTCAAATCAAAAACTGTTGAGCTCAGAGGATAGCACCGCTGTTCCGCTGGCCCTATTTCATGGGAAAATGCCCCGTTCTTTGTAGACTTTCTCCAAACGAGACAGGGCAACAATATACGCGGCGGTACGCCAGTCTGTCTTATATTCCTCAACTTTTAACTGTACAGCCTCGTATGCCTGTATCAGTATCTGCTGCAGCTTTGCATCAACTTTCGAGAGGTCCCAGAACTCGCTTCTTTTGTTCTGAAGCCATTCAAAATAGCTAACCACGACGCCGCCGGCATTACAGAGTACATCGGGAATTATTTCAATCCCCTTCTCTTCCAGAATACGGTCTCCCTGTGCGTCTGTGGGACCGTTTGCGCCTTCGGCAACGAGCTGAACGTTCAAAAGAGGTGCAGTTTCCAGAGTTATCTGATTTTCCATAGCCGCCGGAATAAAAATATCAGCCTCTGTGGAGAGAAATGTTATATGATCAATTGCAGCTGCATCAGGATAACCCGCAACTCCGCCGTGACTCGTAACATAGCAGGCAAGTATATCCGGGTCTATCCCGGTATAGCTGTAGATTGCTCCTGTGTCGTCCTCTACCGATATGAGCTTTACGCCGTACTCTTTCAAAACCCTGGCAGCCCAGGATCCTACCTTTCCGAACCCCTGCAGAATACAGGTAGCTTCATTTAATGAGAAATGATGTTCTTTTGCCCATTTCTCAATCATGAAGACTATTCCCTGGCCCGTTGCTTTGTCCCGGCCGACGCTTCCTCCCGCTTCCAGAGGCTTTCCGGTTACTACATGGATACAGCGCTGACGCTCGTTCGGGGAGACAGTGGTCAAATAGGTATCCAGCAGCCAGGCCATGATCTGAGAATTTGTGTTCACATCCGGTGCAGGTATATCGTATTCCGGTCCGATATTATTACCAAGCGCATAGGTAAAACGCCTTGTAATACGCTCGAGCTCGGCCGGAGAGTACCGGGCTGGATCAATCTGTATCCCTCCCTTTGCACCTCCGAACGGAATACGGACAATTGCCGCCTTCCAGGTCATCCAGGTTGCAAGTGCCTTTACCTCATCGATTTTGATAGAGGGGTGGTATCGCAGGCCGCCCTTATATGGCCCCAGTATATTGTTATGCTGTACCCGGTAACCTGTGAACATCTCAACTCGGCCGTCATCCATTTTAACGGGAAAGTGGACGATAATCTCGTTATTGGTCATCGACAGTATCTTTCTTATGTCCTGGTCCAGCTCCATCAAGTCGGCAGCTTTATTAAACTGTCTGCGTGCGTTCTCATAGGGGTTTACTTTCATCGATACTGTGTTTTTAGGGGATACATCTAAAGCGGGATTTTCCAAAATGTCTCTACGTAGACTCATACAGCCCTCCTGTTTACCTGTATTCTTCGCAGTGCCAGACTCCGCCCTCCGTTGAAGCAAACATGCAACTCGAGCGGTTCTCGCAATTCATGCAGAGTCCCTGATAACGTCTATCCGGTATGGCGTTTATAGGTTCCTTGATTTCTTCCGTCGGATTCGGATCTGGAATCTCAATCACCTCGAATTCATTGCATTCACTAACCGGCCGAGTGGTATCTCCCGTGAATATGCATGTCGACGAATGCCTGCATGTCGAACAGAGCCCAGTGTAGTTCTCCTCACGGTCTTTCAGTTTTTTTCTCTTAAACTTTTTATCAAACTGTACAGGTTGTTCTTGAACCGGCTTTACTGCCATTTGCTGTGTAATCATTGTATTTCCTCCTGTGTTTCTTAAACGTCACTCAAGATAAATAGCTGCAAAGGGCGTGCCAGATTTTATGTCTGTTTGAAACGGGCAACCGCACTATCCGGGAAGGCGCAATTAATTATTTTAATTGTTTATAGGCAAGTGAACTTCCAAACTTAAAAGGTTCAAATCGGCACTTGCCTAGTGGTTTTTACCTAAAGAATGTAATAACAAGTAATTAACATAGTAAATCGGTTGAGCATTTGAATTCTGGTACTCGTGCCCTTGGTACTCGTGCCCTTGGTACAAAAACCAGGATTTAAACGGATAAAACCATAATTAAATCAATTAGTTTAAACAAAACAAATTCACCCGCATTTATATGGAAAAAAAGGCTGAAATAGATATAGCAAAAAGAAAGGAAATGTATGAGGAAGTTTGAACCAGCGGGGTATTTTTCCCCGGTCAAATAGACCGCAGGTGCCCATGGAGCAGCATTACGCAGGGGGAAAGGGCTCTATCCTTTTCAACTTTTCCCGCAGGGTCTTTCGGTCGATTCCCAATATCTCGGCTGCTTTCGTTTTGTTCCCCTGCACCTTATTCAGTACATTGAGAATATATTCCGCCTCCACCTCTGCAAGACTACGATTCAATCCGCTTTCACGCACAGCTGAAAAACGCATGTATGAGGGTAAATCGGCGATATCAATGATATCTGCATCAATCATAATGATCAACCGCTGAATCAAATTTTCGAGCTCACGCACGTTTCCGGGCCATTCATAATTCTGTAATGTATAAAGGGCTTTATCGGAAAAACGAGGGGCTTCCCTCTTTAACTCTTTTGCAAATCTTGAAACAAAATAGTCTACCAATATCAGGATTTCCTCTCTCCTTTCCCGAAGGGGAGGCAATTCAAGAGAAATGACGTTGAGTCTATAAAACAGATCCTCCCGGAAAGTCCCTTTTTTAATGGCATTCGTCAGGTTTTTATTTGTTGAAGCCAAAATGCGCACATCAACTTTTATAGGCCGGCTCGAACCCAGCATGAATATTTCCTTTTCCTGGATCACCCTGAGCAATTTGGCCTGCATGGAAAGGCTCGTTTCACTTACTTCATCCAGAAAGACGGTGCCCCGGTCTGCGGTTTGAAACAAGCCCGCTCTAGATTGGTCAGCTCCAGTAAAAGCCCCCTTTACATATCCGAATAGTTCGCTTTCCTGAAGGCTTTCCGGAATAGCGCTGCAGTTTACAGCTATGAAAGGCGCCTGGGCACGGTCGCTGCTGTAATGGATAGCCCGCGCCGCTATCTCCTTGCCTGTACCGCTCTCACCGGTTATCAGTACCGTTGCAGTAGTTTGTGCGGCCTTTGTAATGACTCGGAAAACATCCTGCATGATTTGTGATTCACCAATCAAACCGTCAAACTTTAAACCTTTTTCCCTCGGTTTAATACGACCTGCTCTCCGCATTTTTAATTTACTCAATACCCGGTCAACAGTGGCAAACAGCTCCTCGTCGGTAAATGGCTTGGCGAGATAATCTTCCGCCCCCGTCTTTACCGCTTTGACTGCACCCTCCAGTGAAGGATATCCCGTTATCATCATAACTTCTGTATTTTTTAAGTTCTCCCGCACGTGACGGGTGAGGTCAAGGCCGTTTATATTCGGCATTTTAAAATCCGTAATTACCAGATCAATCGGGGTGGACTCGAGAACTCTAATGGCTTCTGTTACACTCGACGCTGTGAAAACCGTAAAACCTACAGAAGAGAGGTTCCTTTGAAGTACTTCCAATGTATCCGCAACATCATCAACAACCAGTACCGACTCCTCACGAGAATATTTTTCCATCTTCAACCTTCAAAACTATAGGCAAGTGAACTTATCAATCTTAAAAAATCTAATTATCACTTGCCTAATGGTTTTTACCTATAGAATGTATACCTGTGTGGCATGTAATCATAGGTAATTGTAATATAACAAGTCATTTGAGCACAAAAAATTCTGGTACCCGTGCCCTTGGTACCCGTGCCCTTGGTACCTGTGCCCTTGGTACCTGTGCCCTTGGTACAAAAAGAAAAGATACCGCTTTGCTAGACCAGAATTTCAATAGGTAAAACTATAAATATTATTATTGAAGTTTCGCCCTAATCTTGCTCCTCGGAAATAGGGAGCTTGATCGTAAATCGGGATCCTTCCCCTTCTTTGCTGTCCACCTCGATACTTCCCCCATGGGATGTCACAATACCATGTACAACAGCCAACCCGAGCCCCGTACCCTGATCTATACTCTTTGTTGTAAAGAACGGCAGGAATATCTGTGTCTTCACCTCCGTATTCATACCGATACCGTTATCTTCTACTATCAGAGCAACATGATCGGAATACGCTCTGGTTTGCACGACCAGTTTGCCTCCTCCGGGCATCGCCTGTATTGAGTTTACCACCAGATTGACAAGAACCTGATTCAGCTGTCCCTGATCTGCGGTAATATCAGGAATGCCCGGATAAAGATGTCGTTCAAGCTCAATACCCTCTTTCGCGAATCGGAATTCAAGAAAATAAAGCCCGTCCTCTACTATCCGATTCAGATTTACCCTGCTTTTTCGCGCAGGCACCTGGCGAGCGAATATGAGCAGCTTCTTCACCACCTCCCGGGCATGAAGAGAAGCCTGAATAATTCTTTCCAGATCTTTGCCGGTTTCCTCAAGCAGCGCTGGGCTTTTTCTGGCCAGTTGAGCGAACCCTAAAATATTTCCGAGCGGTTCATTCAGCTCATGGGCGACGCCGGCGGCAAGTTCACCTATTGTTGCAAGCCTGTCGGCATGTCTGAGCTGCACCTCCAGCTTCTGTTTATCCTCTTCGGCTTTTCTCCCTTCAACTATCAAGGAGATCTGTTTCGCAATGCCATCAATCAGGTTCTGCTCCTCTTCAAGAAACGGGTTCCCCTCAAAATCGAACCGCTGGGCCAGATAAAAAACTTCAACAAAACCGCGCGAGACACCATTGGCTGTTATATTCGATATCAGTGAGTAGCGGCTCTTCTTAAACCCGGATGATTGATATGATAGGTTATCAAAATGTATTCTTGCCACAGCAAACTCCGGGTACTGAAAGGCCGGCGGTAGAATCTCGACAATCCGTTCAAAAACTTCCTTAAGGGTACTCCCCGGCTTGCGAACAATCTGGGATATTCCATACAGGCAACTCAATTCCTTAACACGCTCTCTTAATGCCGATTGGGCACGTTGATCCATAAGGGCGAATCCAACTGTCTGAGCTACCCATTCATATAACTCTATTTCCTCTTTCTTGAAAAAGGCCGGTTTTCTACTCTTAAACACAAGTAAACCTTTTGTCTCCCTCTCAATTTCAAAAGGGATAAGCATCAGAGAATTGTAGTCGTCGAATGCGAGGTGATACGATTTAATTGTCCTGTCTTTTATCGAAGTAAAAATTATCGGCCGGGTCGTATCACCGGTCCAAAAACTCCCGTTTCTCGTAAAAAATGATTTACATGGATCGAAATGGCCCTGTACCAGTTCGAGGTAAAATTGTTTACCTTCCAGCTCATTTTCAGGTTTTTTGAAATGTAAATCCTTTTCAGCCGCACTTTCAACTTCCCAGAGTGAAACGTTGCCATCGCTCTCGATTCTGAATCCCAGAGTATCACAATCGGAAAATTGAATGAGCATTTTGAAAAGCTCTCTTAAAAACTCAGGCCTGGATACACCACGGTTTGCAAGCCGCAATATTTTCAATGAAAGGGCGTAAAAATCACCAAAAGCTTTCAGGGTTTTATCTGTTTTATTTATGCGGTTCATTACATGTGTAAGGTAATATGGGGCTGGATGGATATCAAAGCCTGTTTTTAATTTTATAGACCATTGAGAAGCACTTCTTTACGTTCTTCCCCCTGCTGCTCTTTTTTTTCAAACGATGTTGCCTTTAAAAATTCCTCGAGGGCAATGTACTTCACAACAGCGGGTTTTTCAGCTTTCACCGTTACTCCATCGAGACGCCACTCTCTCCACTGGGGCGTGAGTGCAGTGTATGCGCCGTACTTGTCTTCCAGTTTTTTAACGATTGTAAAGTAATCGACATATTTTTCGTCGAAAATGACTGTCAAGGCATATAAAATGTTATCGAAAAACTGAAGGTAGATAAAGGGAACTTCCGGTTTTACGGAGAAAGTGAGTATCTTTCGCTGTTCAACCGGAAAAAACTCAACATCTCTATTCTTCGGGACCGTGATGAGATCGTTCTTCTCGGCTGCAGCGATGATCTGATCTCTTGTCATGCCGATATCCAGGCCCATAAACCCTGTTTCCTGGGTAAAGACAAGTGAGGGGCAAATGATAAAAAGCAATAGCAGTATCACACTATATTTCATGGATATTTCCGCCTACTGTTTTTATCGGCTTAATCATCACGTCTCTAACGGTTTTATTCGGAAGCCAAAGCCGCTTTAATAATCTTGAAATATACCGTAAATTATCATAGAATTCTATCAGGGTGTTTCTTTGGAAAAGGATTACTACAGCATTCTCGGCATTGATCGAACAGCCTCACGGGCGCAGATAACACGGGCATATCGCAGACTCGCCGCGAAGTATCACCCTGACAAGCATCAGGGAAACCCCCTTGCCGACCTGGCCGAGGAGAAGTTCAAAGAGATCAACGATGCGTACCATGCCCTTACGGGAGGGGAGATCTCCCTTGAATTCAACCGAAGGTCTGAAGAGAAAAAAAGGGACTATGAGATCACAAGGGATGCAAAGGAGTTTTTGTATGAAGGTCTTATTTTTTACAATGAAGGAAACTATGCCAACGCCATCCTGAATTTTGAAAAGGCGTTGAAATCCTCAAAAGCCCCGTCGCTCTACAACCTTCTTGGATTGGCATATCTCGAGGAGGGGAAATTCAAAAAAGCGGTTGATCCGCTTGTATCTGCGACCAGACTCGATGAGGAAAATGGAAAATACTACTTCGACGCCGGGTATGCCTTTTACCGTTTAAAGATTTGGGATACTGCCATTCAATACTTTCTCGACGCATACGACTTGCTCAAGGAGGGTAAGAGGCTCGGTGCGGCATGCATCTATATTGCAATCTGTAACTACAACATCGGAAAAAGCGCACGTGCCGAATTCTTCCTCGAAGAGGCGGTAACCTACGACCCTGAAAACAACTCCTACAGGCTTCTCCTCGAGGAATTCAGGCAGTCTCAGGAAAGCAATTCATCGCAGAGAATAAAAATTATCAACAGGATCAGCCGTTTTGCCTTTTCCTCCCGCCTCGAGGAATCCATAGGAAACATCTTCAAAACCATGTTTTCCAAATAAAGCCTATTTTTTAGCCGACATACGGCCGAAATTTAAAAAGTACGGCTGTCGGTTTTGAAAAAATCCATACTCTAGCTTATACTGTAAAAGGAGAGATGTTTGTTATGAAACAATGGAAAAGAACCGTATTGTGTCTGATCATCGCCCTGCTTATTGGAATACAGTCTGTGTTTGCAGCAAATGTGTTCGTCACCAACATGGACCTTACCTCAAATATAGATATGAAGGGGGCGATAACAACGCGGGGAGACTTTGAAATATCCTATGACGGTGGTCACAAGTACCAGGGCAAGCTCATGCTGCAGTACCTCAATGCGGATATTGAAGGAAATACGCTTCCCGCGCTCAGTTTTTATGGGGCACAGGCGTCGGTAAAAAATATATTTCAGTTTCTCGATCTTACCTACTGGACGGGCTACTACGGAATCCTGGGGGAGGGTAAACACTACAAGGGGCATCTCTACCATAGAAACAGCGGGTTCGAGTACAACGGGTATTTTCCCGTTCAGGGAACGGGGCTCATGTTTTCCACTGACTACTACGAAAAATTCGGGACTCAATTTTTTATCTATCAAAGATACGGCGGCAGTACAGTCAACTCCTTCGACCTGAACTTTTCACTCAATTCCGATCCTCTCTATTTCAAGCTGCTAACCGGTGCGTCTGAAAATGCGTGGCGGGCAGCCGCTCAGTTTCAGTTCCTCGGTGAATTTACCGATCTGTACCTCACGGCAGGCGACCCTTCTATTGAATCCGGAAATACGGTGACCTTCGATGACTTCTACTTCCTTCTGGAGGAATGGTTTAAGATGAACCAATGGAACCTCATACTGTCCGTGTTTTCGAGACCGGAGGTGCAGTACAACTACCTGCAAAGAGATTATCTCGCAACCGATGAGAAAAACGACATAGATTTCAACTTCGATTTGAACTATGAACCGGAAACAAGCTTCTTTTCAGGAGGAAGTGAGCTGAACATTCAAACAAACAAAGAGGAATCGTTCGGCGTATACCTCTCTCCCTATATACGTATTTTTACATCTGGAGTCATATGGAAGGTCAAGATTGATTTCAACCTTTTAAGCGAACATAGAGACTTCATCACGGCGTATCTCAATGTAAAAGCATCATTCTGACCTGGGTCTTTACACAAAGGGTGGCCGTACAGCCATGAAACCGCGCAGCCACATAGTCAACCTGTTTCATATCGCTCTACTCCTGACAGCGGGGCTTTTTTTATTCTTCTGCACATCGGCGCACGCAGATATTCAGGCTGAAACATCGCTGTATGCATCTGTGTGGGGTTTCCCGAATACCAGGGATGCGGATGATTCGGGCATCAACTCCAGGCTTCTTATCGATACCGTGAACATGGTACACGTACCCTTCGTAAGGGACACGACCCTTTCGGTCGGGTACCGATACAGCTCAATTCTCGAATCGCAGTGTCTCTCCTATATCAGCTTCAGTATGAACTCCTTTTACTTCGAAAGCGGACTTATTTTGGGATTTCGAAACACACTTCCAATCAATATCATTCCTGGACTGCATGAAAAGATAACTCTCGAGCTCAAAAACAGGATGGAGTTTTCAGCATACGGGGAAACATCCTTCTTCCTCACACCTTTTTTTTCAATAAGCAGCTCGGGCTCGCTGTTCGATCAGAACCTGTTCGGCCTGTCATCCGCCTTTCCCATCGGAAGCACAAAAATTACTTCCTTGTACGAAAAAACTAAGTTTATCCGGCAGATATCAGGCGGCGGCACAGCAAAGAACTGGAAAAAGAGGTACGAATTGAACGTTCGGACTGAACAAACCGGTTTCCCGGTAAACTCCTCCACAAGCCTAGGGTCTGAAATCGCCGGATACAGAACTTCGGATTTTTACCACAAGCTTATCGGACTATATATCGCTGAGACACTAATAGTCACAGTCAAACAATGTAATTTCGACATCGGCGCCAGGATGTATATACTCACCTTTCCGTTAAAAGACCTAGGTTCCCTTTCAATACGTTCAACCCCTATATTTTCCATCAATTGCGGCGCTGAATTTACGCTATGAAACCGGCCATTTTGTCGAAATTCTTGACTTGACAATACTTAATGACGCATTACCATAGTAGGTGAAGAAGTACGGTCCGCGCGGAAACAATATACAGAATGATGTTCCTGATCCTCGTGCCGACATCGTAATCCCGCCTGAAAGAGCAATTGAGGCCCCGTGCGGACTGAATGTCACAAAAAGGATGGGTTCAGATGAGCGGTTTCTGGTATAAGACAAAAGAAGTGGTACTGCAGAAAGCCTCCTCATTAAAAGGCAAAGTCAGCGAGTACAGCACCTACAGCAAGCTCTCCGTCAGCCGTTTTAACCTTAATAAACAACTGGAAAAATTGGAATCTGAACTTGGCAGGAGAGTGTACACCCTTTTCACAGAAAAGAGTATGGACACACTCAAGGACGACGAAGAGGCGCTCAATTATATGCTAAAAATACGGGGGCTTGAAAACGAAATTCAGGAGCTCGAGGAAAGAATAAAAAGGGTTCCCGCCGAGGAGAAAGAGGCGAAAAAGAGTACATAACCGTTCATGCCAGTATCGCGCATCTCCCATGCAGAGGATTTTGGAAGCATCACACCTTCACACTTCATGCTGCACATTTTGACGCATAACAATATCATACCCCATATCGAGCGCCTTTTTATTTATATCGTTGAATTTAATATTTCTTTTTGAAACTACCTCGGAAAGGGACTCTTTCACATCATCAAGTGATACCGCATCGGTTGCCGCAATAAAAGCGCCGACCATGACCATATTGCTCGCCCTGCCGCTCCCGGCCTTTTCAGCGAAATCGTTGGCCGGTATATAGTAGGTATTGACATCCGTTCTCCCGGCCTCCCGGTCAATGAGCGATTTGTTGATAAAAATGTTTCCGCCTTTTACAACCATTTTCTCAAATTTATCGAGAGAAGGCCTGTTCATTATGATGATCGTCGTTGGGTGGCCTACGAGCGGAGACGCAACCTCATCGTCCGAAACAATGACCGAGCAGTTAGCCGTGCCGCCCCTCATCTCAGCGCCGTAGGACGGTATATGCGAAACGTACTTTCCCTCTGTCATTCCCGCATGGGCAATGAGCTTGCCTGCAAGAATAACTCCCTGCCCCCCGAATCCTGCGATTATCATCTTCTCAGTCATTTTGTTTCTCCCTGCCTGATGCTCTATCCCTGAATACTCCGAGCCGATAGTATGGAACCATGCTCTCCTTTACCCAGCCTGCAGCTTGAAGCGGGCTGACTCCCCAGTTTGTGGGACACATTGAAAGTACCTCGATGAACGAATATCCTTCACCGTCGATCTGGTACTGCAGTCCCTTTTTTATTGCTTTTTTTGTCTTTAGAACATTCTTCACGTCATGCACCGATACACGTTCGATATATAGAGGAGCATCGAGCTCATTCAGTATCTCGCACATTCTAAGCGGTGTGCCGAACAACTTCTCATCCCTGCCGAAAGGTGTGGTCTTTGTTTTTTGTCCTACGAGGGTTGTCGGCGCCATCTGCCCCCCCGTCATACCGTAAATGGCGTTATTCACAAAGATAACGGTGAAGTTCTCCCCCCTGTTCGCCGCATGCAGCGTTTCGGCCGTGCCGATTGCTGCCAGGTCACCGTCTCCCTGATAGCTTATGATCACCCTGTCGGGCATTGCGCGCTTCAGTCCCGTCGCAACAGCAGCAGCCCTCCCGTGAGCTGCTTCACTGGCATCGGTATCTATATAGTTATAGAGCAGAACCGAACAGCCGACCGGCGCAACAATGACCGTTTTACCCCGTATCCCGAGCTCGTCTATTACCTGCGTCAGCAGCTTGTGAATGATGCTGTGCCCGCAGCCCGGACAGTAATGCATCTTCACCTTCCTGAGAGAATCCGGTTTTTTATATACAGTTTTCACCGCACCACCTCCGAAATTTTCTGCAAGAGCTCATCCTCATCCGGCAGCATACCCGCTGTCCTGCCGTAAAAATAGACCTCTTTCCGACCGTTTACGGCAAGCCGGACATCATCGATCATCTGGCCCATGTTCATCTCAACATCGATAAACGCCTTTACCCTCCGGTTTTCCGCCAGTTCCCGTAGCCTATTTTCCGGAAACGGCCACAGAGTAATAGGCCGAAACAGACCTATTTTGATTCCTCTAGTTCGCGCGATATCAATCGAGGCCTTTGCTACACGCGATGCAGTCCCGAATGCGACGACAACGTACTCTGCATCATCCATCTTATACTCGTCACAGCGCGCTTCTCTTTTTTCGATTTCATCATACTTCTTCTTCAGCTTTATATTGAGATCTTCGAGTGCCCGCTGAGGAGAAAGCCTGAGGCTCATGAGCACCCTCGCTTCCCTCCCCTCCGCTCCGTCGACCACCCAGTCCTTTTCCGGCAGTTTTTTCTGCGACGGTTCCGGGAGCACAAGGGGTTCTGTCATCTGACCGAGAACTCCGTCGCCGGCGACAATTACCGGTGTTCTGTAGAGATCTGCAAGATCGAACGCATCGATCATCAAATGCGTAATTTCCTGAACCGTTGCAGGCGCCAACACCGGTGTTCGGTAGTCACCGTGCCCCCCGCCCCGTGTCGACTGGTAGTAGTCCGACTGCGACGGGGCAATATTTCCTAGCCCCGGCCCCCCTCTCATTATATTCACAATCACAGCGGGCAGCTCGGCACCGGCGAGGTAGGAAATCCCCTCCTGCATAAGACTGATGCCGGGAGAAGAGGATGAAGTCATTACCCTCTTTCCGGCTGCGCTTGCACCCCACACCATGTTGATCGAAGCGAGCTCACTCTCCGCCTGAAGAAAACAGCCGCCGATCTGCGGCATCCGCATTGCCATGTATGCCGGAACTTCGTTCTGCGGTGTAATCGGGTATCCGAAGTAATAGCGACATCCGGCGATGATTGCACCTTCACAGAGTGCTTCATTTCCCCTCATAAGTACACGGTCACCCATACGACACCTCACACATCTTTTATCTGTTCAGCCGATCTGCGAACGGCTTCATCCGATTTGCAGCTGGCTGAAGCCATTTTAAAGGCGAACAGCGTTCCCTTCCTGTGTTTTGATTTATTTAACGCGAAGAGGAAATATCCCTGCATGAACAAATCGCACAAAGAATTGTATTCGCCCGCAGCATTAGATCAGTTTACTGCATGTATGGTTTTATCCATTAGAATTCTGGTCTAGCAAAGCGATATCTTTTCCTTTTGCACCAGAAATTTTATGCTCAACTGACTTATTACGTTACAATTACCTATTATTACATGCCGCACAGGTATACATTCTATAGGTAAAAACCATAAGGCAAGTGTTCTTCCGACCTTCGGCCGTCAGAATGGGTTCGCCTTTGCAGTTGCAACGAAAAAATACTTATCAACGAGCCCGATCGGTTTGCCCTTTTACGATTGAAAGTTTACTTGCCTATTTTTTTATATGCCCGCGCCCACGGTGATCAATACCGCCGAATACCGGTATCCGAATACCCGGGCACATGTTGCCGCATGCATTTAGGTGCACAGTTACCGATTGACCTGAATACAGACATCCGGACACATAATTGCGCAAAAAGTGCAGCTGTTGCAGTTTTCCTTGTTATGAAAAACGCTGTAATGGTATCCCGATCCGTTGAAATCGTCTGACATCACAAGCACCGAACGCGGACATGCATCCACGCAGAGCTCGCACCCCTTACAGCACTCCCTGTCGATGATAACTCGCTCCACAGAAACCTCCGCAATACTCATTCCATCACCCTGTGAACCGTTTCTCTTAATATAGAACCCGATTTAATACGATAAACATACTAGATGTACATATTTATTGCAAGGATATTACAGAATGAGAGCTCCAACTATAATCATTATTCTTCTGCTTTTTTCAGCCTTCACACCCTGCCTGTATGCGCAGGAGATGACGGTGGTGCCGAACGGAGTACTCGAAAGTAGCGATAAGGCAGAAGTCACGGGCGATTATGTGCGTGTGAGAACCGGCCCATCACTCAAAAGCAAGATTCTCACCAAGGTGAACAGAGGAACGCCGGTTACCGTTCTGGACCGGGATAAAACAATAGCAGAAATCAACGGCATAAAAAATTACTGGTACCATATTAAACTTGATAAAAGCGGTATCGAAGGGTGGATATGGGGGCAGTACCTGCGAAAAATAGAAGTTGTTCCTCAAAAATCGGAAAAACTTCCGGCAGAGCAGCCCGAAACGGTAATTAGAAAGACAGTTCAGCCGAAACTGTCGTTTCTTGATTCAGGAAATATTTCGGAAACGAAATCTCTTGTAACGAGCGGAGATCTGAACAATAACGGTGTAACGGAAATCATTTTTCTCAACAGAGAAAACAGGAAGAGTTACTGGAATATATCCGGGTACGAAGAATCGCCAGCACCCTCGGCAGAGGAGAATACCGCCACGTCATTTGCCAAGGTATACAGCGGAAAATTAAGAAGCGCGGACGTTCTGAGCATCGGAGTATTCAAACAGGAGACTCCAGGTGTTTCATTTATAACGCTGAACGGCGCTCTCTTTTCATACATCTACTCCTTTGATCCCGAAAAAAAGACTTTTTTCCTCGCATCCAAGATCAATTCTCCGATTATTGCAGCCGGTCAGCTTGAAGGAGATAAAGATTACCTCGTCTTCCTTAAAAAGAGCAGAACTGCAGACAGTGACGGTACCGTCACCTATGAAATTCAGGCCGCATCCTACGAGTCTATGCGGGGGAGGATACGGATGCGTGGGAGAATAGAGTACAAGAATCCCCTGCCAATAAAAAAGATGATCGCCTATGACCTGGACGGAGACGGATCTGATGAAATCATTTGTGAAATAGGCGGCCGTGAATCCGGGGGAGGTATCACCGTACTGAAGCTCACAAACGGCGCACTCGTAAAAGTCCTGAATACCGGAATACCGACGTACAAGGATAACCCGTTTATTAATATGTGGGGAAAAAACATCAACGGCAACCCCACACTGCTCCTGTATTCAACCGATCCTGAAGCCGAAAACGATGCTGGCACATCTATCGGATTCCTGTTTACCGGCCTGGATGCAAATCATTTAATCATCAGAAAATTCGTCCCGGTGAGCAAAATGCTTGATGATATAAACAACAATAGAGTTGCGCTTATCTACGATACCGATATAGAAGACATGCCTTTCCTGCTTCTCGATTACGAGGAGGGAGGCAAGTATACCGTAAAAAGGCCGGTCCTTCAGTAGTTATTCCGACACTCTGCGTCCGTAAAATATCGCCGGTGCAGGCTTTTTATCCGAAGCACATCATTGTATTCCGTGCAGCGGTTGCATCAAACTATTCTCTACAGTGTCCCCCCATTTTTTTATCAACATTCGGCTTGACAGCTTAAATCTTCTGTGTTGTAATAATGTTATTGCTTCTGAGTAACTTAAAATCAGTTATCTGTTAATTCTCGGCCGCGGAGTAACATATCCCGATAGGTACATACACCACTTATGAGTATGGGAGAGCAGTTTAATCGCATATCCATTATCATTTCACACTGTCTTTTGGGTAGATGAAGGGAGGTGAGTAATTTACACCGATTTTTTCACGCATTTCAATCTTATTAAATGTAAAAGGAGAAGCACGATGAAAAAGAAATGGTTGGTTCTGTTTTTAGTTGTCGCCATTGTTGCGGGGTTGACTTCATCAGGTTTTGCTGCGGACAAAAAACACTTCGCTGGAATCAGGGTTGTCTTCTTCCCCGGCGGTAATCCCGGCGGCCCGTTTGCCTCGGTTGTGTACAGAGGGGCAAAAGCTGCTGAAGAGGATCTCGG
>Ga0315536_1000213_pt1 | contig 29164 bp, 35 predicted proteins | sample SalMarSW160230MG_FD_203093 | JGI IMG/M metagenome (GOLD analysis project Ga0315536, IMG submission 203093) | Salt marsh sediment microbial communities from the Plum Island Ecosystem LTER, Massachusetts, United States - Salt Marsh Sediment SW1602-30 ...
CCCCTTTTCCATAGTAAGATATTAAGGTATTATCGCCAGGCCCCCGTAGCTCAATTGGCAGAGCAGTTGCCTCTTAAGCAATTGGTTCCAGGTTCGAGTCCTGGTGGGGGCACACTTAGAGAGAAATTCTAAATCCCAATATCCAAATCCCAAATAAATTCGAAGCATCAGAATTCAAATACAAAGTTTTCGACTTGCTTAATTAGAAATTTGGTTATTGGTATTTATTTGGAGCTTGGAGTTTAGGATTTGGGATTTGAAATTATGGTGGTCGTAGCTTAATTGGCAAAGCGCCTCGTTGTGGCCGAGGAGATGTGCGGGTTCGATTCCCGTCGACCACCCCTTCGACTTCGCTCAGGGCAAGCCCATGAAAACCCTCATAAACGGAGGGTTTTAGTAGTTAGTATTTGGTTTTTAGTAATTTGACTCTATGCTCTCGGTAGCGAGAATCAAGCTGTATAAAAGTTTTTTCAAATTTTGATTTTTAGAGTATAATTAAATAATATGGAAGAAGAAAAAGAAAAAAAGAAAGGTGACAACAAATTAATGGAATTGACCCTTTATTTCGCTGTAATGCCTATCGCGTTGTTTCTTATAGGAATAATGTTCTTCCCAGAACTCCCTCGTAATCCATCTCTTCTCCAGCAGGTTGTATTCTTCTTGATTATAACAGGAATTTTTGTTTCTCCTATATTGGCCATCATCTTAGTTATAGTAGCTTTTATAAATAAATGTAAAATCAAGGAGAAAACAGAAGACATAGGCGCTAAAAAGAATTTAAGTAAGGAAAAGATTATGCTAGCTATCATTCTTTTGTTGGCAATCTGGATGGTTATTTTATTTTGGTTTTTTCTAATTAGATAATATGGAAGAAAAATTACAAAAAGAGAGGATTACTAAACTAGCTATTGCGTGTTTTGTTTTCGCCGTTGTAATACCTATAATATCCTTTCTTATAGGAGTAATGTTTTATCCGAAAACTCCTCCAGATATTGAATCCCCTTTCCACTGGTTTATATACTCAATAATTACAGCGGGTATGCGTTTTTCTCCTTATTTATCACTTCTTTTCGGAGTACTGGCCATAATAGCAATGATGAAAAGCAAAGAAGCAAGTATTAAAAACAACCTTAAGGAAGTGATTTTATTGATTATTGGTCTTTTAATCCCAATTTTAATGCTGGTATACTCATTAAAAACATATCTAGTTAATTAGTCTTTATTAAATGGCAAGTTCGAACCTGGTCGCGTAGACCACCCTGCCAACCCGGGATTTAGTCCCGGGTTTTTGGTATAATTGGGTAATGAAAAAAGTAGATTATTTCAAAATAATCCATAAATATATCAAGCCGGATTCACCCGTTTATCCTCTATATATTATCCATGCAATTTTAGTTACGACAAAAGCAGTTAAAATTGGTAAGAAACTGGGGCTTTCTGAAGAACAGATTAGTTTTATTGAAGAAGCATCCATGCTGCATGATATTGGAATAATACACACGAAAGATGAAGAAATACATTGCACTGGAAATAGGCCCTATATACTGCATACATTAGAGGGTCAAAAGATTTTAGAAACAGAAGGTCTATCTGAATATGCGAGAGTAGCAAGAAATCATATTGGCGTAGGTATCACAAAAGAAGAGATTATTAACAAAGGGCTGCCTTTTCCGCCAGAAGATATTATGGCAGACAGAATAGAAGACAGGATTATTAGCTATGCTGACCTCTTCTATTCAAAAACACCAAGTCTGCTCTGGCAAGAATTAAGTTTTAAGGAGGTCGAAAAGAATATTGGTAAGTTTGGTAAAGATAAACTGAAGATATTTCACAGTTGGCATAAAGAATTCAGTTAAATATTGCAATTATGTAGTATGGAAAAAACATTCACAGAAGAAGAGCTAGTGGAGTTAAGAAAAATCGAAGGAGAGATTACCGGCGATTGCATCATGCTTGATTTTGACTTTATCCTGGAACAGAAAGGAGAGAAGGAGTTAAAAAAAATAGAGGACGCGATGGCAGAAGCAGGTTATACAGTCAATCACAAAAATATTAAAAGAACCGCTCTTTATCCTGTAGGAGCACTTGTTGCTCTTGATATCGCCGTCAGTAAAATTTTTAATTACAAAGAAAAGGATTTTGAAAAAATGGGAAGAACTGAGGCCAAAATTTCTTCTATGCTCATAAGGGCTTTTATGAGATACTTTGTTTCCATCGATATGGCGGCAAGGAACGCGCAAAGGATGTGGGAAGCACACTATAAGTTCGGCAATTTAAAAATTACAGAATACGATAAGAAGAAAAGATACGCTATTGTAAGGATTGAAAATTTTCGCACTCATCCCTTTTTGTGCTACGTTTTTAAAGGTTATATAGCCGCTATTCTCGAAATGATTATCGGAAAGGATCCGGTTTGCAGAGAAACGAAATGTATCCATAGGGGTGACGAATATCATGAGTTTATCTTGAGCTGGTAGGATAATCCGCCTCGCCTGGTTGCACAGACCACGTAAAACCACCCGAAGAGGTGGTTTTTAGCGGGTTGTTTAAAATATTGTTAAAAGATTATAATGTAATAATCCTTCAAAATAACACTATCATGGAGAGAGAACAAAAAATTAAAGAGGAAGAATAATTGCGAGTATTCTTGTACTTTGTTACGTAAAGCTATGAGAAAGATACACAAAATAATAGCGGTTGTCGTCAAAGACAATAAATTTTTAATGGTCCGCAAAGTAGGTAAGGACATGTGGACTAGTCTGGGCGGCAGAATCGAACAGGGAGAGACGGAAGAGGAATGTTTGAGACGGGAGATCAAGGAAGAATTCAATTGCGAAGCCGAGATTGTTAAAAGGCTGGGCGATTTTGAAGACAAAGCAGTTTTTGATGAGGCAATAGTCAGGCTATCGGCTTATTTAGTCAACCTGAAAGGAAAAATTCAATTAATTGACCCGGAATTGGAAGAATACAGATTTGTAGGAAAAAACTATAAAAGACAGAAGATAAAACTCCCGCCGTCCATAGAAAATCAGATTATACCTTTCTGTATCAAGGAAAAAATTATTGACTGGTAATTTATCTCAAAACGCTTCTAGTATAACTGTATGGTGTTGGATATAGAATTATTCTATCTTCTTAATAACTTCTCCGGCAAATCCCGGCTTTTTGATATTTTAGTAGTATTCTTCGCTTCTTATTTACAGTATTTTGTCGTTGCCACCTTTCTTCTGTTCTTGTGTTTTTCAGTGTATTCAAAGAGAGAAAAGCTCTATATGTTCTGGACAACCGTAATATCAATCATTGTCGCCCGTCTCGGAATAACAGAAATTATTCGTTTCTTTTACCATCGTCCTCGCCCCTTTCTCGCCTTTCAGGTCCACAAGCTCTTATCAAACGGGTGGTTTTATTCCGACAAAGAATGGTCATTTCCATCCGGTCATTCTGCTTTTTTCTTTGCAATGGCAGCCGCTATTTATTTTTACAATAAAAAGTGGGGTATCGGCTTTTTTACCGCCGCTGTTTTGATGAATATAAGCCGCATTATCGCAGGGGTGCATTATCCATCAGACATTCTGGCCGGAATGATTATCGGGATGCTTACTGGGTATATAACTTCCTATTTTACCGGGCGGTTTTTTGCTAATATTAATATATGGAAGAAATAATTTCCAAAGATGAGCTGGAGAAGATAAAGAAGATAAAAGGACAAGTAAGAGGTTTGGCGTTGAAAAACTATGGAAGATACATTCTCCAGGAACACAAAAAAGAAGGGCTGAAAAAATTGGAAGAGGCATCGCAGAATCTCGGATGTCCGCTAAAGTATAATGAGATAAGCGCGATGTCTTTTTATCCTCTGTGGTGGAGTTTCCTCGCTTTCGCCATTATCAAAAAGCTATTTCATTATGACGAACAAAAATTTCAGGGAATGGGGAGATTCTGCTTCAAACTTCCTAATCTCTTACGGCTCTGGTTAAAATATTTGATTTCCATCGACAAGGCAGCTGAATCCGCCCCAAAAATGTACAAGATGATGCTTACCGTAGGGGAGCTTACGGTGCCGGATTACAGTGAAAAACAGAGGTATGTCATTATCCGCATGAAGGATTATCCCGTTTATCCCATTGATACGCCGCGCATTTACTGCCATTTTCTTATTGGATACTACTGCACTGCCATACAGATAGTGACGGGGAAAAAAGTAACGGGGGAGGAAATTAACTGCGTTTACAAGGGGGATAAATATCATGACTTCCTGCTGAAGTGGTAGTGATTATTATTGGTATTTTCATTCAAAAACCCGGACACTCAGTCCGCTTTTTTGTTTGACAGGGAGAATAAGAAGGCTTAAAAAGAGCTTATGAGTCTTAGAGAACTTTTAAAATTAAAGAAAAAAATAGAAAAAAAGGCTGAAAAAATCAAAAAGGATGCGGAAAAATATAAAGAGCAAATCAGAGAATTTAAGGACCTGTTCGACGAACTCATAGCGGAAGAACTTATCTCTGCAAAGCAGGTCACAGAATTAGGAGCTTTTTATGAAAGGGCGAGAATGCATCGCAGACCGCTTGATTTTTAAGCCAATCACTGGTGCGTCTCGCACCACTTTTTATTAGAAAAAGGTTTGCTCCATAAAGACTATAAGGGCTATAATAAGAGTATGAGGAATCCCGAAACATTAGAATTAAAAGAGGAAAAGGGTTGGGAAAAAGTTGCCTTGATAAGTAGTGATTACCACATTCCCAGAATTAAAGCGTTATTTGAGAAGGCCTTACGGGAAGAAAAAGACAAGGATATAAAATTAGAATTAGATTATGTTTCAGCTGAAGAAAAAGTAAAAGAGTCCCATCCCGGCAGATATGACGATATTATCGAACAGGCATATAAAACCGGGGACGCCCAGAAAAGATTGAAAAGCGAGAAAAGAGGTCTGGAAGATATGGAAAAGGGCACTTACGCCGAAAGAGAGTTCCAGCTTGAGGAAGAAAAATAAAGAAATAACAGTGCCTTGAATTAAGCTGCTTAATATAATGCACAATCACAAAAATTTTATGGAACCGCCAATCACCAAGGAAAAGTTTAAACAATTAATAAATCTTAAGGGGGAGATAAGAGGCAACGGCATAAAAAACGACGTTGATTTTTTTACGGAGCAGGAAGGAGAAGAAGGACTAAAAAATTTAGAGAAAGCAATGAAAGATCTGGGCTATCCCATAGAGTATGACAAGATAAAGAGGATGGAACTTTATCCTGTAGGGGTCGAAGCCGTCACCCTAACACTCATCCAAAGAATGTTTAACTACGATAACCTGATGTTCCAGAAAATGGGCAGGGCTGAAATCAAACATTCCATTTTAGTGAGGCTTTTCATGAAATATTTTCTTTCCTTAAACAGAATGGCAAAAGTAGTACCCAGGATGTGGCATACCTACTATACTATAGGAGAAATGTCCGTTGAAAAGTTAGATGAGAAAGACGGATATGCGGAGCTTATCTTGAAAAATTTCCATACTACACCCCTGGTGTGCGAGACCTTTAAGGGGTATCTGCCTACTCTGGTTCAGATGATTGTCAAAAAACCGGTCAGTTGCGAAGAAAGAAAATGCATCCATAAGGGTGACGATTATCATGAGTTCGTTCTGAATTGGTAAAATATCTTATAAAATAATACCTTTGACTTATCAAATTAACCGTTATTATATTTTATGGAACCGCCAATCACCAAGGAAGAGTTTAAACAATTAATAAGCGTCAGCGGAAAAGTCAGGGGGAGCGGCCCCAAGAATATCAGCGACCTTGTATTAAAAAGGAAAGGTATGGAAGGCTTGAAAAAATTGGAGAAGGCAATCACAGAGGCCGGCTATCCTATAGACTACAAGGACATCAAGCTGATGGACTTCTACCCAATGGGCCTAGCCTTTATCACTCTGCTATTGTCACAGAGATTGTTCTCTTTCAACGATAAAGACTTCCAAGAGATGGGAAAAATAGACGCCAGGGTAGGACCCATCAAAAGGTTATTCATGAGATTTTTGATTTCTCTGGATATGGCCGCAAATGAAGCCCCTAATATGTGGAGGAGGTATCATACGGCAGGGAACCTCAAAGTGGAAAATCTGGATAAAAGTAAAAAAACATTACTGCTCCGATTGGAAAATTTTAAGACCATTCCGTCTCATCTCCAGTATCTTATAGGGTATTTTTCCACTGTACTCCAGATGATTGTAGGAAAGGAAACTTCGTGCAGTATAAAACCCTGCCAAGGAAACGAAGAAGACTGTCATAAATTTTTATTAAAATGGTAAGAGCTTTAAAGGCCGAAATCTAATAATATTGAATCATATGGAAAACTTAAACATCTTGTCTCTCGGCTTAGCAGTCGGCTCAGCGTGGGCATTTCTTGTTCTTACAATAGGCATGACCTCTATCTTCGGGTGGGGAACGGTAATCGTAGAAGTATTGTCATCTCTTTATATTGGCTATACTCCTTCTCTCCTTGGAGCCGTTATAGGGGCTGTCTGGGCATTTACCGACGGCTTTGTAGGCGGGGTGATAATCGCCTGGGTTTACAACAAACTGGGAAAATAATATTAAACCATGCTTAAACCAACGAAATTAGCAAACGCCTCCTCAGTCGTAGCTCTCGCCTGCTACATTGTCTATCTGGTTGTGCTGACGGCTTTCCCGAAACTTATTCATATTTATGTGACCAGTATGTCCCCCGGGTTTAACCTGTCATCGATAGAATCAAATGATGTCAGCTCAGGTTTCAGTTTGCTGGGGGCAGCAATGATAGTTTTATCTGTTTGGGTACTTGTTTATGCCACTATCCGGCTTTATAACAACTTGGGAAAATAAACACCGGACTACCGAAAAAAGGGCAAGTCTTAAGGTGTTTTAATTTGCACATGGACTCTGAAAAATTCGAGCAGCTGGTCAATGAAGGGATAAGGGCTATACCGGAAAAATTCTTGAGGAGGCTAGATAATGTGGATATTGTAATAGAGGAGGAACCAACTGCACTTCAAGCCGAAAAACTGAAAGATAAAAAAAATTGGGCGGTATTCGGACTCTACGAGGGCATTCCTAAAACCAAGAGATGGCACTACGGTCAGGTCCTGCCCGACAAAATCACTATTTTCAAAAAAGCGATTGAAAGGGCGGCGCACTCTGAAGAACAAATAAGGGAAATCGTTAAAAATACCGTCTGGCATGAAATTGCCCATTATTTCGGTATGGATGAGGAAGAGGTAAGAAAGGCAGAAAATCGCAGAGAAAAGACAAAACATCTCAACTCTTGACAAAAGAAAGGATAGGCATTATAAAGCAAGATATAAATATATGTCGCGTAGTAAGAATTCCTTAGAAAAGTCAGCCTTGATAGTCTGCCTAGTACTCATAGCCGTAGGAATCTTTTTAAGAGACGCAATCGGTGTAATGCTGATAGCTGTGGGCGTATATCTTCTGCCCACAGTACTTACCGATTTGAGATCAGCCCAAAGAAACGAGCAAGAGGAAATGGATTTTGACTAAACGGGTTAACTTTAATTAAAACAAAAGAAGCGGTGACTGCCGCTTTTTTTGTTTTTTCTCCAGAGAAATTATGGTACAATATTTCAAAAGTCTTAAATTTGACTCTTTAAAACTCTATGAATAATAACCAAAAAGAACCTTCTTTACCTAATATCAATAAGCTGTTTGAGAAGACATGGCAAATTTATAATGCCAGACTTGGCACCTTATTGGGAATTACGGCAGTTCCCATGCTGATATTCCTGCCTCTTTTAATTATTGCCCTGGCCGCGGGATTTCTCTCTTTCGTAGTATCCTCGGCTATTTTCGATTTCAGCCCTTTAAAGGGTCTTCTGCTCTTGTGGTTTGTCCTGGGCGTAATTATTGTCGGGATTACTGCTGTCTGGTCTCACTTAGCCCTCATATACGCCATCGCGAAAAGCGAGGAGAAACCGGGGATTAGGGAATCTTATGGCAAAGTCAGAGGTAAGATAATGTCGGCGGCCTGGATTTCCATGCTTACCGGCCTGATAATAAGCGCGGGGTATCTTTTCTTCATAATCCCGGGCATAATATTCAGTATATGGTTTTACTTTTCCTTTTATGTCCTTGTTATAGAAGGGTTAAAGGGCACAAAAGCTATGTCCAGGAGCAAGAAATTGGTAAGCGGAAAATGGTGGGAGGTTTTTGTCAGAATGTTCCTTATGATGCTGGTGATTTCCGTGATTGTTTATCTTACAAGTTCCATTTCCAAAGCCATGCATATTCCCTTTATAGGCTCACTCTTTGACTTTATTGTCGCTCCCTTTCCGATAATTTATTCTTTGCTCATATATGAAGACTTGAAGAAAAACGAAAGCATACAAGAAAAAAGTCAGGCAGAGATTGTGAATCAATAATTAGCTGAAGATTTATAAGCCTGTAAAAAGCCCGAAAATTTCGGGCTTTTACTTTCAGATAAAGTTTATCAAGGAAGTCGTTTGACTTCTGGATAAAATATTATATAATTATGGTATGAAAATAATGAGTTTAAACAGCGGATTTTGGAATTATTTAGTTAATTTCTTAAAAAGAGAGTATGATTTTAAAGAGCATTATTCTAAATAGCCAATTTCCCATTTTGAATTATGAATCCGTTAATACTGTTAATCGGGGGTTTGTGCTGCCTTTCTATAGGAGTAATCCTCGGATATTATGTTCGTCAATCAATTGCCAAACGAGACTGGAAGACAATAGAGGCCAAGATTCAAAAGCGAATCGAAAAGGCCGCCAAAGAAACTGAAGGCATAGTCTCTCGGGCAAAGGAAAGGGCTTCTTTCATAATAGAGAGGGGTAAAAAAGAAGAAGAGGTTAGAAGAAGAAGACTTTTCAAAGCAGAACAACTCTTATCTAAGCGTGAAAGTATCTTGGACAAAAAGATATCTGATTTTGAGGTGAACCAACAGAAACTCCAGGAGAAAATAGAGAGAGTAAAGGAAATCAAAAATGATTTGGAGAACATGAGAAGGCAAGCCATAGAAAAGCTGGAGAAGGTTTCAGGTATCAGCAGCAAGGAGGCTAAGATGGAACTTCTGGATAAAGTAGAGAAAGAATATAAAATAGACATCCTGGAAAAAATCAACAAGATGGAACAGGAAGGCTATGAGCGATTTGAAATGAAGGCTAAAGAAATATTAGCTACTGCAATCCAAAAGTATGCCGTTTCCCAAGCTCAGGAGATTACCACCTCCACGGTAGCCCTCCCCAACGAAGATATCAAAGGAAGAATTATCGGAAAGGAAGGAAGGAATATACGCAGCCTGGAGAAGCTGACGGGTGTGGAAATTATTATTGACGAGACCCCGGAAACGGTGGTAATTTCAGGATTTGACCCCGCCAGAAGGCAAATAGCCAAAATGGCTCTGGAAAAGCTTATATTGGACGGAAGAATACAGCCAGCCAGAATAGAAGAAAAAGTTGAGGAAGCCAGAAAAGAGATAGACGCCCAAATTAAAAAAGCCGGAGAGACAGCGGCATATGAACTGGGAATGTTGGGACTGAACGAAAGATTACTGAAACTGCTGGGCAGATTAAAATTCCGGACCAGTTACGGCCAAAATGTGCTGCTCCACTCCATTGAAGTAGCTTACCTGGCTTCTTTCCTGGCACAGGAAATCGGAGCCAATGCTTCTGTCTGCAAAAAAGCTGGACTGTTCCACGATATAGGAAAATCGGTAGACCACCAGATTGAAGGCTCCCACGTGGACATCGGAATAAAGATTCTGGAGAAGTTCGGCATAGAGAAAGAAGTGATAGAAGCAATGAAATCCCACCATGGAGAATATCCTGTGAAAAGTATTGAAGCTGTAATAGTACAGGTTGCAGACCAAATATCAGGAGCTAGACCGGGAGCCAGAAAGGAAAGCCTGGAAAACTATTTGAAGAGGTTATCCGAATTGGAGGATATCGCAACCTCCTTTATGGGGGTCAAGAAAGCATGGGCTCTTCAAGCGGGGAGGGAAATAAGGGTCTTTGTAAGGCCGGAGGAATTAGGCGACCTCCAGTCTAAAAAATTAGCCAAAGATATCGCCAGTAGAATACAAGAAGAGTTGAGATATCCCGGAGAAATCAAGGTGACCGTTATCAGGGAAAGCAGGGCTATAGAATACGCAAAATAAACCATTCCATTTTAATTCCAAAACACGGCTTTTTAAAAGCCGTGTTTTTTAGTCTCTGAGGCAAGCGCCTTTTGGAACCGCTTCACTCTCGAATAGAGGCGAACAATCCTCGTTTAAAAATTATTTACAATTTTTGAGCGGGTGAAGGGAATCGAACCCTCATCACAGCCTTGGAAGGGCTGGGTAATAGCCTTTATACGACACCCGCCTTCGCTCGCGCGCCGTCGTCATAGCCTTTGGCGACGTACGACCTTAGCCTTCGGCGGCGGCGAACTTTAGCGAGGCAAGCCCGCTACGCTTCACTCCGGCGAAGGTTTTTACTCTGGGTGCTACTATCCCGTCGGGGTACCCAGATTTGAACTGGGACTAAATCCTCCCAAAGGACTCGTGCTACCATTACACCATACCCCGCGACATTAAGGGCTGTTTTTATCTTAGGAATGGAATTATTGTACTACTTTTAGAGTAGAGCGTCAATAAAAGATTTTCCAATATTTTTCTTAATCTTTTAGTGTGTTATACTTATTTTATGGATGAACCAAAACGAATTCTTGAGCAATTAAGCATATTTGGTCAGTGCAGAAAATACAATCTTTCTGTCTGGGAATGCCCTCAATTCCTTTTTTTGGTGATGGGGATTATTATTATCTCCTCTTCCATCACCGCCTACCTGATAGGTACAAGTTATCTAAACGACCCTCTGGAGGTTACCCTTCTCGTCCTTGCCCTAGGGGGAGCGTTGTTGGGGCTTTCTTACATCATAATGCAAAGCGTGGAAAGATTGGCAGAGGCCAACAGAATGAAGTCAGAGTTTATTAGTATCGCGACCCATCAGCTGCGTTCTCCTCTGGCTAACCTTCGCTGGATAATAGAGTTTTTGATCTCGGGAAAAATTAGGAAAGACAAAGAAAAGGAAATGGAATATTTTAAAATTCTCAAGGAAAATATTTACCGGATGCAGGAATCTATTTCTGATTTATTAACCGTATCCAGAATAGAAGCTGCCAAGCTGCCCATTAAAAAGAGATTCTTTTCCCTCAGAAGATTAGTTAATGATATTGTCTCCGAGTATAAGTCTTTTGCTCAAGCCTATAACGTAAAAATTATTTTAAAAACTCAGAGAAATCTTCCAAAGATTTTTTCCGACCCTCTCCATATAAGAATAGTGGTGGACAACCTGCTGGATAATGCCGTCAGGTATGAAAAAGAGAAGGGTAAGGTGGAAATAATCCTTTCAAGAAAAGGAAATAATGTATATTTTTCAATAGAAGACGATGGTGCAGGTATACCCAAGGGAGAAGAAAAATATATCTTCCAAAAATTTTTCCGGGCCAAAAACATCAGGGAATATCAAACCGAAGGCTCCGGCCTAGGCCTCTACATCTCTCAGGCCATCATCAAAAAACTTAAAGGTAAAATGGGCTTTACTTCTGAAGAAAATATAGGGTCGACGTTTTGGTTTATGCTTCCTATTAATTCTAGTCGAGAGGGTAAACCTTAATAAAATTATTAAAATTATGAAAAAAATACTTTTTATTGAAGATGAATCCGCTCTGCAAAAGACTTTCAGCGACGCATTAGAATCAGAAGGGTTCGAAGTAATATCGGCTTTAGATGGAAAAACTGGTCTTGGCCTGGCCGTGACGAAAAAGCCGGATTTGGTCTTACTCGACCTCATTCTCCCGAAGATGCACGGTCTCGACGTATTAAAAAGCATCAGGGCTAATGAATCAACGAAAACCATACCTGTTATAGTCCTGACCAACGTGGAATCTATAGATGAAATTGACAAGGCGATTAAATTCGGAGCTACCACTTACCTTGTAAAAACTAACTACACTTTAGAAGAGGTAGTAAGGAAGATAAAGAAAATCGTCAAAGGATAAAAAGACAACCGTCTTTTGGATTAGATTGTCAGAGCGTCAAGCTGCGTTTTTCCTATTTTTGCTGTCCCTATCAATCTATGAGAATAGAGTCCCAACAATTAAAAGCCTTCTTGCTCGACGCAGGGTTGATTAGTGAAGAAAAATTTGAGGAAGCGAAGAAAAAGGCTGAAAAAGGCAACCAGAAAGTAGGAGACATTCTGGTTTTAGAAGGCTTATTGACACAAGAAGAACTCATTAAACTGGAGGCTTATATCTTAGGCATTCCTTTTGTTAATCTGGAAAAGGAGAACATACCTCCTAAGATTTTAAAGATTATTCCAGAACCCATAGCTCGTTCTCATAATATCGTCGCCTTTCGCATAACCGGAGACAGATTGGAGGTTGCCATGCTCGACCCGGAAGACCTAGGAACTATAGGTTTTATTGCCAAGACAACCAACCTAAAAATACTCCCCAGATTAACCACTCCCGAATCCATTAAGAATGCTTTAAGGCAATACCAGAAAACACTTAAAGCCGAATTTGGAGACATTATTAGGGAAGAAGCCGGTGAAATAAAGTCTATTAAAGACGAGGAAGAAAAAACCGGAGGAATAGCAGAGAAAGCAGAGTTGGAAAAGATGGCCGAAGAGCTACCTATTATAAGGATAGTAGATACTCTTCTGAAACACGCCATCCTACAAAGAGCTTCGGATATTCATGTTGAACCGACAGAAAAAGAGGTCGTGGTAAGATACAGGATAGATGGAGTACTGCGTGATGCCATGACCCTGCCAAAAATCACGGCTTCCGGTATCGTGGCCAGAATAAAAGTATTATCCGATTTAAGATTAGACGAGCACCGCCTGCCTCAGGATGGGCGTTTTAAAATTGAGACCGAAGATTATAAGTTCTCCGTCCGCGTGTCTATCCTGCCGGTTTTTGACGGCGAAAAGATAGTCATGCGCCTTCTCCCGGAAACCACCAAAGCCTTAAGTCTGGAACAGCTGGGCTTTAGGGGAGAAAGTTTGGAACTTATTCAAAGCAATTTAAGAAAACCGGTAGGAATGGTCTTAGTCACAGGACCTACGGGTTCCGGAAAGACTACTTCCTTATATTCTATGATAGAGATACTTAATGACCCTACGGTTAACATCTCGACCGTAGAAGACCCCGTAGAATATCGGATGCCCAGGATTAACCAAACCCAAGTAAGCCCTAAGATAGGCTTTACCTTCGCAACCGGCCTCCGTTCACTGTTAAGACAGGACCCCAACATCATCATGGTAGGAGAGATAAGAGACAAAGAAACCGCCAGCCTAGCCATCAATGCCGCTCTAACCGGGCACATGGTCCTTTCTACGCTCCATACCAATACTGCGGCCGGAGCAATCCCCAGATTGATAGACATGGGATGCGAACCCTTCCTTCTTTCCTCGACATTAAATTGTCTTATCGCCCAAAGGTTGGTAAGAAAATTATGTCCGGACAGAGAAGAATACCGCCTCAAAGATGCTGAAATTAAGGAAATCGAAAAATTCTGCGACCTGGAAACGATACTGGAGATTCTTAAAGATGAAAAGATTGTAGAACGCAAGGCTACATGGAAAACCATCACCTTTTATAAACCGAAACAATCCCCAAAGTGTCAGGACGGATACAGAGGACGCTTAGGCATATTTGAAGTTATGCCGGTTACCGAAAGCATAAAGGAATTAATAATCAAGGAAGCTACTTCTGACCAAGTTCAGAAACAGGCCCAGAAAGAGGGCATGAAAACCATGATAGAGGACGGCTTTATTAAGGCCGCTCAGGGTATAACCTCCATAGAAGAAGTATTGAGAGTTATATCAGAATAATCATAAATCATTTTAATGCCTACCTATCTTTATACTGCCAAATCCTTGAAGGGCGAGGAAAAGAAGGGTTCTATGGAAGCCAGCGACCTTCAGGACTTATCCCAGAAACTGCGCCAGCAGAAATTTATTTTAATAAGGGCAAAACAGGAGGATGAAAAAAAGACTTCCGGTATATCGCTTCCCTTCGGTAAGGTTCCTTTGGCAGAAAAAATGTTCTTTGTAAAAAACCTCAGGGTCATGACGGTAGCAGGCCTCCCGTTGCCTAGGGCCATCGGTTCTTTAGCCGAACAGACGAAAAGTGAGAAATTCCGGAAAGCCCTGCTTAATATCAGGGAAGAAATTTCCAAAGGCAGGACTCTTTCTTCGGCCTTAGGGGATTATCCCGGCATTTTTTCCGAGCTCTTCCAGAGCATGGTAAAGGTGGGGGAAGAATCAGGAACTTTGGATAAAGTGCTGGAAAGCCTCAGTTTACAATTGGAAAAAGAGCATGAACTGAAGTCAAAAGTAATAGGGGCGCTTATCTATCCCTCTGTCATAGTGGTAGCCATGCTCGGGGTGGGAACGCTTATGCTGGTGACAGTTATTCCCCGTCTGGCTGCTACCTTTATAGAACTGGGTATTGAACTGCCGGCCACCACCAAGATAGTCATCGGCCTGGCTGATTTTCTGATTAATAGATGGTATCTAGCCCTGATAGGAATATTTTTAACCATCATGTTTTTCAGTCAGGCGGTCAAGAACGAAAACTTCAAAAAAAATTTAGACATGCTCTTCCTTAAAATCCCCGTAATGTCAGGCATCGTCAGGAGCACCAATTCTGCCTCTATGCTTCGGACCTTGAGCTCCCTTATCTCCGCCGGAACTTCTCTTCCCAGGGCACTGGAGATTACGGCCGGAGTACTGGGCAACTTTCACTTTAAAGAATCCATGATAGTGGCTTCGGAAAAAGTGAGGCGGGGGGAAAAATTATCTGAAGTCATTGAAAAGTACAAAGGGGTTTATCCTACGACCGTAATCCAGATGATAACCGTAGGAGAAGAAACCGGGGAAACCTCAACCATACTTTCAAAACTGGCTGACTTTTTTGAAGAAGAGGTGAGCGATACAACTAAGAATCTAACCTCCGTCATTGAGCCTGTTTTAATGCTGATAATAGGAGCTGCTATAGGATTTTTTGCAGTTTCCATGATTCAGCCTATGTATACAATGCTGGGGTCTATAGAATAATATGCGGTTCGGAGGAAAAACGCATTTGAAAAAAGGGTTTGTAAAAAAGAGGGGCGTATTCAATACTCTGGGTTTTAGTTTGGTGGATGTGATAGTAGGGACAGCCCTCATCTCCATCATTTTTTTGGGGGTTTTCGGATTATTCCGTCTGGGGACTAAGGTTGTAGGGCAAAGCCGGGCTAAGGTTACCGCAGTTGCTGTTGCCAACGACTATATGGAGAAAGTGCGAAGCCTGCCCTATGAGTCGGTAGGAGTAGTTGGAGGCTTCCCTGAAGGTTTATTGGAATCTTCTACCACTACCGTGATTAACAACCTCACTTACACCATAACCACCAGGGTAGATTACATAGTAGACGACACAGATGGATTAGTAAGCCCTGAAGATGACTGCCCCAACGACTACAAAAAAGTAGAGGTAACTGTGTCCTGGGCCGGAGGATACGGCGGAGAATTGAGTTTAGTTTCCAACTTCACTCCGGAAACTTTGTCCCAGGAATGCGCCGACGAGGGAGGAATACTTTCGGTTTCGGTATTCGACGCTTATGGGTTAATGGTCCCCGCTCCTCTTATTGAAATCAGGAATCCTACCACAGATGAACTTATCAAATCTGCCGTGCCGGATAATGGAAGCCATTATTTCTCCCTGAACAGCTCTACGTCTTATAAGGTGGTGGTTTCTAAACCCGGTTTCAGCACGGAACGCACCTACGGCATCGGCGAAATAGCAGACCCCAATAAATCACATCCCTGGATACTTGAAAATAAACTAACGGAATATTTTTTCTCGATAGACGAAACAAGTTCTTTTTCCGTACAAACTTCTTCTCCCTGGGGTGAGGATTACTTCTATGATTCCTTCACGGATGCCGGTAAGATTTCCTCCTCCAATAACACGGCTATCGGAGGAGGAGAAATATCCTTAGTAAAAAACGAGGGCGTCTATTTCTTAAATGGGAACGAAGATGCCAATATTTGTTCCTTTCCGGGCAGCAGCGGCGACTGTGCCCAATCATTTACAACCGGAGGTCAAGCCAAGCAGATTTCAGGGCTCCAATTATTTATTAAAAAGGCAACGAGCAGTCCGAGTGATATCTACGCAGAAATAAGAACTTCAAGCACTACCGGCCCCGTCCTGGGTACCAGTTTTCTGATAACAGGTTCTACCCTCCCCATTAATTTTGAGTGGGTGAACTTTACCCTGCCTTCTCCGATAAATTTATCTGCCAACACCCAATATTTCCTCAGGCTGCGTTCTGTGCCTGATTCTGTAACAAATGAAGGACAGGGCCCTATACTGTGGGGGTATCTTTCCAGCACCAGTTCACCTCCGGGGTACGCAGAGGGAAACGCCTTCCGCTATGTTGAGAAAAGCGAAGAAATATTAGCAGATTATGATTTTGCTTTCAAAATTTATGATGACGAATACACACCTTCGGGAGACGCCTTATCAATTTCCACAGCCCCAGGCGACCTTAGTAGTTGGAACCAATTTTCCTGGACAGACGCAGAGCCATTGTCCACCGATCTGAAATATCACTTTTATTATGCCTCCGGAACCGATTGGCTGCTCATCCCCGAAGGGGATCTGTCGGGCAATCAAGTAGGATTCGATTTATCTCCGGTAGATTTATCGAGTCTTGATACCAGCCCATATCCCCAGCTTAAAGTGGGGGCAGAACTTTCTACGGGAGACGCCGCAGCCAGTCCTACCCTTTACGACTGGCAGATTTCCTGGATAACTACCTCCGCCACACCCATTCCAAACGTATCTTTTGTGCTTCAGGGAAATAAAACCATAGGCAGCGACGGGGATGAAAATCCAGTTTACAAATATTCCGCCACCAGCACCTCGGGAGGAGACGGCAGTATTGCCCTAATGGGTATGGAATGGGATTTATATACTTTCGCAGTGCCCATTTCAGAAGGTCTTGATTTAATAGGAACCGACCCCGTTTCCCAGCCCATCGATTTGCCTCCGGACGGAGCCAACCAAAACGTAACGCTTTATCTGGAAGCCAATAATTCTTTGCTTTTAACTGTAAGGAATGACGAAACCTTAGAGCCCGTATTTGCAGCCTCCGCTCATCTTTATAACAGCGGACTGGGATATGATGTGACCCAAAATACTGACGCCAAGGGCCAGACATATTTTATTCCCCTGGAAACGGCCGTATACAACTTAGAGATAACGGCTGTAGGCTACACGGCAACCTCAACAAATATTAACATATCAGGAGATAAGGCCCAAACAATAAGAATGGAACAGATAGAATGATGATTTCTAAAACTTTATGACGTTTCATCTTAAAAGAAAAAACAAAGGATTCACTATAATAGAGACCTTAATTGTCACATTTGTTTTTACGCTGATTGCAGGAGCTCTCTCAGCCATGCTGGTGCTGGCTTATCGTAATTACGGATATATCTTCCAGCAGTCTCAGGCCATAGATGAAGCCAGGAAAGGTATTAAAACAATGACCAAGGAAATAAGAGAAGCGAGATTTGGAGACGAAGGCTCTTATCCTATTGAAAGGGCAGACAATAAGGAATTCATTTTTTATTCCGATATCGACAATGACGGAGACACAGAAAGGGTAAGGTACTCCCTTGGTACCGTCAGTGCGGGGGAACAGACAGAAGAGTGCGTTTCTTTCGGAACCGGAGGATTCTGCGACGCCGTCTTTTCCAGCTTCTTGTCGGGCGATCTGGAGCATGCGGAAGTCAAGATATATTTGGAGGGCGACCTCGGTCTGGCCTCAGAATACGTTGAAATATTTGCCGATGGAACCAAGCTCGGGGATGCTTGCGTTTCCGGATGCTCAGACTGTGCCGAAGCCTGGCAGGGAGTAGCCATTTTCGACGTTACAACTCAGGCCGCAGATGACTATATCCAGCTGACTGCTGACGGCAGCTCCGAAGTGGGCGCCTTCTGCGATTGGATAGAATCAAACCATTCCATCAAGGTAAAATTCATCTTTTCCTGGACCGAAGACCTCCCGGAATCAAGTAACGAATTTAAAAAGGGCGTCATAGAACCCACCGCTCCCCCGATTCAATATCCCTTAAGCGAGGAAAAAGTCTACACGATAAGTTCATACGTAAGAAACAGTCCTCCTATTTTCAGATATTTTGATGAAAACGGCCAGGAAATTTCCGACCGAGCCTCAAGGCTGAGGAACACCAAGACCATGGAACTTTATCTTATAATCAACGTTAACCCCAACCGTACGCCCAACGAATTTGAATTAAAGTCCTCGGTACAGTTGCGCAATTTAAAAGGAGAATAAAATGAGCAAAGGAATAATTACAACTTATGTTTTGGTCTTCGGCACTATTTTCCTGATTCTTCTGGGGGGGATTTTCGGATTCATACTGCTTCAGCTTAAGCAGAGTGCTCATGAAGAGGCCTGGAACAAGTCTTTGGACATAGCGGAAGCGGGGTTGGAATATTATAGATGGTGTCTAAACAATAAAATTACCGGAGACTGCGAGCTTGATAAACTCTATACGGATACCGAAGGAAGCGAAATCGGAAGCTTCTCCCTTCAGATAAATTCTGACATTAATTGCAGTGGAGAAGGGGCTGTTACTATCACCTCTTCTGGATGGACAAAGGGCTATCCCCAGGTGAAGAGAGAGGTGCAGGTGGTTTATGCTAAAACCTCCGTAGCGAAATACTCCTACCTGCTTAATGATAGCGTCTGGGCGGGAGCAGACAGGGAAATCAGGGGTCTTTACCATTCCAACGGAGGAGTAAGAATGGATGGGGAAAATCAATCCCTTGTCACGTCTGCCCAGCAGGAATGGGTATGCACTTCCTCCTTCGGGTGCGGCACTTGTCCGACAGACGCCAATCCTCCCTGCAGAATAGAGGGAACAAACTGTATATGTCCCGGAGTTTTTACTACCACATTAAACTCCCAGCCCGACCTTTTCACTTCTCCAGTCACACCCTTTGATTTTGATAAGATTACCATCGACTTAGCTAAAATAAAAGACCTTACGGACGGAAATCCCCAGCAATATTATTGGCCTCCTTCTACCGACATAGACCCGGAGGCTGACGGCTATCACATTAAATTAAGGAATGACGGTACCTTCGAGATTTGGATAATAACAAGCTTAAGCTCAACCTACGCCTACAGCCTGGAAGAAGGATGGCACTATGATTATTTCACCATCAGCGACGAATATCAGTTCGGCGACCCTATTATCGTAGATCCCAGCTGTTCTTTGGTCTTCGTGGAAGATAATCTCTGGATAGAAGGAGAAGTTGCAGGTAAAATCACTGTAGCTTCTGCCAATCTCATTGACCCCAACGAGGACACAAATGTTATTCTCCCAGGTAACATTATCTATACTACTACAGACGGCTCTGACGGCCTGGCGGTAATCGGAGAAAACAACGTCTTGATAGCGCCCGATTCTCCCAACGACATGAAACTGAACGGTGTGTTCGTAGCTCAGAAGGGGCATTTTGGAAGAAATCATTATCAGAGTAATATGAGAAACCTCTTGGAAATATTTGGCTCTATAGTCAGCAACGGCAGAGTAGGAACCAGGTGGACTTCCGGCGGTCATGTCATTTCAGGGTATCTCCAAAGGGAAAACTACTTTGACCAAAACCTTATCTATAACCCTCCCATGTTTGTACCTGCTACCGCCACGGAATTCGAGTTGGTAGATTGGGAGGAAATAGATTAATAAAATAATTTATTATTTGATATAATACTTAATATGCTGGATTTCTTAAATCTCCAACCAGAAGCCTTCGGGCTAGACGTTTCCGGTCTTTCTTTAAAAATAGCCAAGATCAAGAAGCGGGGCAAAGCTTTAAGATTGGTTTCTTTCGGAGAAAAAAGCGTTAGTCCCGGAGCCATCCAACAAGGAGATATTGTCAATCCAGAAGAATTAGCCAAAAATATCAAGGATTCTCTCAACAATATAAATGGGGAAAGATTAAAAACGAATTACGTAGTGGCATCGCTGCCCGAGAAAAAAGCTTTCTTTGAAGTAATACAGATGCCTAGACTTCCCGAAGAGGATTTGAGGTCCGCTGTAATATATGAAGCTGAAAATTACATACCTATGCCCATAGAAAGTATGTATCTGGATTTCCAGGTTATCCAGCCCGTCAAAAATCATTTAGACCATTTAGATGTCCTGGTTGCAGCCGTTCCCAAGGATACGGTAGACCCTTATCTTAACTGTCTCAAGCAGGCCGGCCTGGAACCTCTGGCACTGGAAGTAGAATCCCTGGCCATCAGCAGGGCTCTTATTGAGGGCGGCAAAACCACTTCACCTGTGTTGATTATAGATTTTGGGGCTACCCGAACCAGCTTTATCATCTTCGCCGGACACTCCTTAAGGTTTACCTCATCGATAAGCGTTTCTTCGGAAAATTTTACCGAAATCATTTCCAAAAATTTAAGCATCCCCCTGGAAGAAGCCGAAAAATTAAAAAGAAAATACGGATTGGAAGAAAAGATAAAAATGAAGATTAAAAAAGAGGATTCCGCCATTAAGAAAGAAAGGAGTAAAATATTCGAAGCTTTGGTGCCGGCATTGGTGGATTTAAACCAGCAAATAAAAAAGCATCTTGACTACTATCATACCCATGCCAGCCATGAGCATCTCCCCGAAGGAAGTAAAGGTGTTTCTAAAATCATACTGTGCGGAGGGGGAGCTAACTTAAAAGGATTGCCTGAGGTTTTGTCTCAGGAATTAAATTTACCAGTAGAAATTGGCAACCCTCAGACTAACATCCCTACCCAGGGGCAAAAGCCCATTATCTCTGCCGAGGCCGCAGTAGAGTATACAACAGCCCTGGGTTTGGCCTTAAGAACTATTGAAGAAAAACCTTATCATGATTAATCTCCTACCCCCTCAACAAAAAGAGAGTTTGCTGGAACAAACCCGGCTCAGACTGGTGATGATATTGGGTATTCTTTTCCTATCTTTCCTGATTTGTTTTTTCTTAAGCTTGCTTCTGGTAAAGAGCTATGTTTTAGCTTCCATAGAAACCCAAAAAATTATTTTAGAAGAAAGGAAAAGCATAATAAGTCTTAATCAAGATATTGAAAAGAAAATCAGGGAATCCAATACTCTGCTTTCCGATTTAGATGCCTTTTATCAGGAAGGAATCAGCGTTACCAGAGTTTTGGAAAAAATTGGGGCATTGCTCCCTCCCCAGACCTACCTGGGGGAATTCAGTTTCAACAAGGTAGAAAATAGAGGCGAGAAAGAAAGTCGCGTTTCAATATCCGGATACTGCCCTTCCCGGGAAAGCTTGCTTGAATTTAATGCGAGGCTAGAAAAGGAAGATGGCTTTTCGAATGTGGCATTCTCTCCTTCCAGCTGGGCCAAACCGAACGATATAGATTTTACTGTAAGTTTTAAGGTAATCTCCAACTGACAATATGGCCATTAAGAATCAAATTAATTTGTTTTTAGCCATATTCCTTGCGGCAAGCACAGCGATAATCGTTTTGCTTATTATGCCTGCCTATCAAGATATTCAGCAAAGCTCTCAGGAAATACTAATGCAAAAGCAGGAACTGGCATCTCTGGAAAACAAAATTAACAATATAGAGGAATTCAAAGCCAACTATAAGGATATAAATGAAAATCTGGAAAAAACAAATGATTTATTTGTGAAATCCAAAACTCCAACGGATTTTATATCTTTTTTAGAGACCAGCTCCCGGGATTCTCAGATCCCTTTGGAAATATTTCCTTCTGCCGCCAAACAGGAAAAAAATGATAAATGGAAATCCATGTTATTTAGAACAGGATCGATAAGTCCTTTCTCCAGCTTTCTAAGATTTCTAGAGAAACTGGAATCAAGTCCTTATCTGCTGGAAGTACAGAGCCTAAGGGTTACAAAGGCATTAGAGTCTGACCTTAAAGCCGGTGATTTTGAGAATATTTCTCTGAATGACGTGAAAACTAATCTTTCACTAAAAGTTTTTTCCGATTAACGGTTTATGTTTAAAATCGGCAAAATAAATCCCAAGAAAATCAAGGCCTTTTTTAAAAAAATACCCATAGTACTGGGTGAAAAGGCGTTTTTGTTTTTTTGGGTTCTATTGGTCCTGGCACTATTGTTGGGAGGGTTAATATTCTACGGCTTTTATCACGCTGCCAGCCAAGGTCCGGAAAAAGAAGTCAGCGGCAGTCAATCGGCTTTTGAACATAATACCTATCAGAGAATCCTGCAGATATGGGATGTGAGGGGAAAAAACTTAAGACAAACAGAGCTTAAGCGATATCCTGACCTTTTCAACCTTTAGTTTTCCGTCAGCTTGATTTTTTAAAGATTTTAAGTTAAAGTATCTTATATCCGTAATCCCCGGTCCCCGTAGTTCAACGGATAGAACACCAGCCTTCTAAGCTGGACATGTGGGTTCGATTCCTACCGGGGACACACTAATCGGAAAGCTCTTCCGTTTTCTTTTTTCATTAAAAGGAAGATGATATAATTAAAAAAGATTTTTGTAAAAATATGTTAAAACCAAAGGAAAAGGAAAAAATTATCGGGAAATATAAAGTCCACACCAAGGACACCGGCTCTCCTGAGGTCCAGGTGGCTTTGCTCTCAGGAGAGATAGAAGGCCTTCTGGCCCATCTTAAAAAAAATCCTAAAGACCTTCATTCTAAAAGAGGGCTGTTGAAGATGGTTATGAAAAGGAGAAAGCTCCTCAATTATCTAAAAGGAGAAAGCGGCAGAAGATACCAGTCGCTCATTAAAAAAGTAGGTCTCAAAAAATAGCATGAAAATAAAACACCCCGGACAAAGAGTGGCCATCCTGATTGACGTCCAGAATCTTTACCATTCAGCAAAGAACCTCTACGGAGGAGGCAGGACTAATTTCGGGGAAATTTTAAAGCTGGGTGTCAGCGACAGGATACTAATCAGGGCGCTGGCTTATGTGGTTAAAACCAAAACGGGCGAAGAAAAGCCCTTTTTTGAGGCGCTTAAGCAATTGGGGATTGAAACAAGGGTTAAAAAGCTGCAGGAATTCTACGGAGGAATGAAAAAGGCAGACTGGGATGTAGGCATAGCAGTAGATGCCATAAGGGTATCTCCCGGTGTGGACACCATTGTCCTGGCCTCAGGAGACGGCGACTTCCTCCAGCTTATTGAATATCTAAAGAACCAAGGAAAGAGAGTAGAGGTTATCGCTTTCGGAAAGTCAGCTTCATCTAAATTAAAAAAAGCCGCTGACGAATTCATAGACATGGGCGCAGACCCCAATAGGTTTATAATTAAAAAATAAAACAATACTCATAATGGACAAGAAATTTGAATTAAACTTAGGAGGAAGGGAGTTGAAAACGGCCGTCGGAAATCTGGCAGAACAAAGCAATGGTTCTGTTTTCCTTCAGTACGGCGACACTATGGTTTTAGCTACGGCCGTTATGGCAGATCAGGAAATCGAAGGTCAAAATTTCTTTCCTCTCACCGTAAACTACGAAGAAAAATTTTACGCAGCCGGAAAGATAAGAGGGGCCCGCTATATCAAAAGAGAAGCGCGGCCTTCAGATGAGGCCATTTGTAACGCCAGGCTGATAGATAGAGCCATCAGGCCGCTTTTCCCGGAAAACTTGAAAAGGGAGGTCCAGATAGTCGTTACTATACTTTCCTGGGACAATCAGAACGAACCTGACGTAGTAGGACTCCTGGCTTCCTCTATAGCATTATCAATCTCAGATATTCCCTGGAAAGGACCTCTGGGAGCTGTAAGGGTGGGAAGGATAGATGGAAAATTCATCATTAATCCTACGTACGACGAGCAGGAAAAAAGCGATATTGATATTGTCTTTTCCGCCATAGAAAGAAATGGAGAGCTTATGCTCAACATGATAGAGGGAGGCTTCGAAGAGGTAGGCGAACAAGCTGTCCAGGAGGCATGGGAATTTGCAAAATCCCATCTAGAGGCTTTGATTAGGTTTGAAAAGGAAATTGCGGGAAATATCACCAAAGAGAAAATTCCCCTCACAGATGCCGCAAAAAATACGGAACTGAAGGAAAAAATTGGGAAGATGCTCAAGGACAAACTTGAGAATGCTTTTTTCAAGAAAGGGAAGGAAAAAATGCAGGCCCTGAGGGAAGAAATTGCAGAATTTGTAAAAGAAAATTATCCCCAGGAAATAGATTATGCTCAGCAAATTTTAGAAGAAGAAACTGAAAAATTAATGCAGAGGAAGGTTATGGAAGAAGGGATAAGGCCCGACGGCAGAAAGATAGACGAAATAAGAAAGCTAAGCTGTGATGTCGGCCTGCTTCCCCGGACGCACGGTTCAGGCCTCTTTTGCAGGGGGTTGACCAAGTCGCTCTCCATCCTCACGTTAGGCGCCCCGGGAGATGTCCAGCTTCTCGAAGGTATGGAAATCGTAGGGAAAAAACGCTTCATGCACCATTATAACTTCCCTCCTTATTCTGTAGGAGAAGTCAGGCCTATCAGAGGACCGGGACGGAGAGAGATAGGGCACGGCATGCTCGCAGAGAAGGCAGTCCTGCCCGTAATTCCCTCTTCCGAAAATTTTCCTTACACTATCAGAATAGTGTCTGAAATATTATCTTCTAACGGCTCCAGCAGTATGGCATCTATTTGCAGCTCTTCCTTAGCTCTGATGGATGCAGGTGTTCCCATAAAGGCACCTGTAGCAGGCATAGCTATTGGATTGGTAACAGACGGCAAAGATTATAAACTATTAACGGATATCCAGGGACCGGAAGACCACTACGGTAAGATGGATTTCAAGGTAGCCGGCACCAGACAGGGAATAACCGCCATTCAAATGGATATTAAGATTGAGGGTGTGCCGGAAAGGATACTTCGAGAAGCCCTGGAATTAGGCAAAAAAGCCCGATTCCAAATATTAGATAAAATCAAGGAAGTTTTGGAAAAGCCGAGACCGGAGCTTTCTCCCTATGCTCCCCGTATACTGGTGCTTAACATCGACTCGGAAAAAATCGGTAAGGTCATCGGTCCCGGAGGTAAAATGATTAACGAAATTATTGATGAATGTGGGGTTTCCATAGATATAGAAGAAACAGGTCAGGTCTTTATCACGGCAGAAAAGGAAGAGGCCGCTAAAAAGGCTGCCAGCTGGATCAAGAATATCGTCAGGGAAATAAAAGTGGGAGAAGTATTCCAGGGAAAAATAAAAAGGATTCTGGACTTCGGCGCTTTCGCAGAACTCATTCCCGGACAGGAAGGCATGATACATATTTCCAAGCTTGCCCCCTACCGGGTCAGAAAAGTAGAAGACGTAGTTAAGGTGGGAGACATAGTGCCTGTTAAGGTAATAGGGATAGACGAACAGGGAAGGATTGACCTTTCCTTAATCTATAAAGAGCCTAAAAAACCGTACAATGGCAGAGGAAGAACAAGAAAAAGATAAGAAGACGGAGCGCCTTGAATCTCTAAGGAGAGACTTGGAAAATATCATACCGGGCGCCGAAAGTGAAAGAGAGGAAGAGGAGGAAAAATTGAAATTTCTCAGGAGAGAAGAGATTAAGACTATGCAGAAGGACGTTAATAAGCTCAGAGAGACGGAAGCACAGAAAGAGAAAGAAAGAATCGTTTCTTTGGCCGAAGAAAAAGAGCAGAAAAAGAAAGAACCTCCTAAAAAGCTTCCTCAACCAATAAAAATTTTTCTAAAAAAAGAGGAACCGGAGAAGGAAGCCGTGGTAGAAGAGGAAATTCCCGCCGAAGCTGTTCTTATACCAAAAAATCCTAAACGAAGAGGCGGCATTTTCAAAAAAGTAATAGTGCGCCTGTTTTTTGTTTTAATCTTTATCGGCCTGATAGGAGGCGCTTACTATCTTTTCCGGTCAGGCGCTTTAACTAGTCTTTTCTCCCGAAGAACTACCCCTGAGACAGAACAGCAAGAAGAAAACACCCCTCCGGAAACACAGAAAGAGGAGGAAGAATTCCAAATTGAAATACCGATTTCTTTTGTCCCAATAGAAAAGACTTTCGTGGTGGAGATTGCTGACAACGGTGAAATTCCTCAGGAAATAAAGAGAATTACCAAGAAAGATTTACCTCAAGAGGAGTTTTCCAGGATTGTTCTGGAAAATCCGGGAAAGAAGCGATTGGTAAGCCTTGAGGAGATTGCCCAGGCTTTCCAGGTAAGCACCGTTCCGGAAGTGGTGAATAAGATAGATATAGACAGATTTACTTTTCTCCTGTATCCCCAGCCGGAAGGAATGAGACAGGTACTCATAGCGAGAGTGGAAGACAGCGACAATCTAAATAATGGGCTGAAAACCTGGGAAAACAGGTTAATCCAGGACGGTGTTTCCGGATTAGGCCAGCAGATTCCGGTCATCGGCACTTCCTTTAAAAATTACTCTTTCCAGAACGTGCCTTTCCGCTATCTTACCATAGGAAAGAATGATTCCGGCATATGTTACGCTCTCTACAAGGGTTACCTGATTGTCACTTCTTCATTCAAGAGCATGAATCAGGCTATAGTAAAGCTCAAACCCGTGCAGGAGGAAACCCTGTCTCCTGAGCTTTACAATAATTTGGGCCAGTTATTCATAGTTGGTTTCGACGGCACCACCGTGACTCCCCAGCTGGAAAATTTCCTGACAGCCTATAGGCCCGGAGGAGTTCTTCTATTATCCAAAAACATCGAAAATTCAGAACAGCTCACCGGCCTTATTCAAGGCATCCAGGATATTTCCATCAGGGAAACAGGCCTTCCCTTGTTTGTCGCAGTGGACCAGGAAGGCGGAGAAATCTCCCGAATCGGCTTTCTTAAAGAAAAAACTCCCCAGTCTGAAATAAATTATACAGATGAGGCATACGGCGTGGGTCTGGACAGGGGAACAGAACTGAAGCAGCTCGGAGTCAATCTTAACCTGGCGCCTCTTTTGGATAACATGAAGGAAGGGGATTTTTATTATAACAGGACTTTCCAAAAACAGCCTGGCCTGACCGGTGACCTGGCAAAATATCTGATAGACGGGCAGAAAGCCGCCGGTATCCTAACAGCCGTAAAGCACTTTCCGGGGTATGTGGGAGAATCCTCCAATCCCGAAGGCTCTCTGCTTTCGCTTAATCTGCCTGAGATTTCCCAGTTCCAAAGGGCCGTACAGGCCGAGCCTGAGTTCATTATGATAGCCAACGCCGTCTATCCCGACATCGACGACTCTGCCCCCCTTACGTTTTCCCCGCTGGGAATATCGTATCTCAAAAGTAATTTAGGCGCTTCTGCCCTAATCCTTTCAGACGACCTGGCCCAAAATTCTCTTCTGGAAAAATTTTCCCTGCAGGACATAGTAACCAAACCCATAACAGCCGGGGTAGATGTAATGATTTTTTCGGGATGGCGCTTCCCCGTTGCCCAGGGCATGGATGCTTTCTTCGCAGCAGCCAACAGTGGAAAAATTTCCGATATCAAACTCCAGGAAGAAGTATCTAAAATAATCAACCTAAAACAAAACTTATTGCAATAACTTTATGGATAAAAAAACAATCACAGAGCTGGAAAAAAAGCTTCTAGAAGAAAAAGAAAAATTGGAAAAAGGACTGGGAGAATTCGCCGAGAAAGATAAAAACGTAGAGGGAGACTGGGATACCCGCTTTCCCGCCTTCAATACAGAGGGCGGAAGCAGTTCTGACCTGGAAGGAGAGGAAGATGAGGTAGAGGAATATAGCACTCTTCTTTCCCTGGAGCATACTCTGGAAAAAAGATTAAGGAATATTAATTCTGCTTTAAAGAAGATTAAGAAGGGGAATTACGGAATATGCGAAAAATGCGGTGGGAAAATTTCCGGGGAAAGGCTGAAGATTAATCCCGAGGCTAAATACTGCATGAAGTGCAGAAGATAAGGGTAAAATAAAAACGCTTAAAACCAATGGAGCGTTTTTTTATTAAAAAAAGAAAGGCAATTTTCATTGCCTTTTATATAAATAATGGTTTCTCCAGGAAAAATTCTCCCTCTTTATTGATTGCTCTCTTGTGGCGCTCGGCTGTTTTCTTATAAAACTTAATTTTTCTTTCTGCTAAATGCAGCTCTTTTTCTAAATCCCTTGTATCCATTAGGGAAGTACCTCTGATGTCACTTAATTTTTCTTTGATGTGGTCTAATTTTTGCTTCGCCAAGTAAAAGCTTTTCAGGTTTTCCAATTCTATGCGATGTATGTCGAGGCATTTCGTTAGCCTCATGGCAAGGCCGTCTGGGCCGAATGATTTTCTTTCTACCTGCTCTGTGCGCGGTTTTCTTTTTTCCTTTATTTCTTCAAATGGAGGTTCCAGATTTAATAAGGTTTCGACACCCAATTATATCACCTTTTTTTATTATTTAAATGTTCTACTATTTTAATTCTATGCGGGCTTTGATAAAATTGTCAAGCTAATATTTGACACAAAAAAGAATTAAGGGTTTAATTATATGCAGAACATTCAAAAGCTGCATATAAATGAAGGATGAGATAATTGAAAAGAAAAAAGTAAAAGGCCCTTTGATTTTCCCCGACAAAAGGATAGTTTTTGAAAATGATTGTGTTGTGGGGGGCGATATTGAAGCGGCATCAATTATAGCTGAGAGGAACCTAATAGTTAAAGGTAACGTCATATCAAAGAGTATTATATTCTTCAAACGGAACGCAAAGGTATACGGCATGATAGCAGCCCAGGAGGAAATAAACGGGATGCGAGACATTACGGCTAAAAAGTCCATACATTCTGGGAAGTCAATACAGTTGGAAGGAACTATAAAAAGCAGAAAAGGGTCTATTACCGCAACGGGGAAGATTTCAGCTAAAAAGGGCATACGAGCCGGAAGCTGGATTATAGCGAAATCTGTTATCACGGACGGTAATATTAAATCAAAAGACTATATAAGGGCTAAGGAAATTTATGCGGGAGAAGACAAGGTTATTTACGCAAAAAAGATATTCGGAGAGATAAAGTCCGGTTTCTGGGAAAAAAATAAAGAGAGTTAAACTCTCTTTTTTTATTGAAATTGGTCGCCAAATTTTTTCGAATAATTGTACGCCTTTCTCATTTCTTCCATCGTCTTTTT
>Ga0315536_1000214_pt1 | contig 29121 bp, 23 predicted proteins | sample SalMarSW160230MG_FD_203093 | JGI IMG/M metagenome (GOLD analysis project Ga0315536, IMG submission 203093) | Salt marsh sediment microbial communities from the Plum Island Ecosystem LTER, Massachusetts, United States - Salt Marsh Sediment SW1602-30 ...
ATTCGCACCTCATTAAGAGTGATTTTCTTGGGGAAAAAGCCCAATTCAGGGGTTACAGAAAAATTTCATCCCGGATATTAAAAAATTCATCGCAGAGAATTGATTCTCAGAGGGGAAAAAACGGAGTTATCCCTCATTGTCCACAGGGGATCTGGGCAATCAGATGATTGGAACCGGTGCGGTATAATCCCGTCATGCCACTGACACATAAAGAAGTCGAACACATTGCATTATTGGCGCATCTCCAATTAGGGGAGCAGGAATTGGAGAAGTATCGTCAGCAATTAACCGACATTTTAGATTATGCCGACCGGCTGCTCCGGGTGGACACCTCGGCGATATCCCCCACTACGACCGTTCTCCCCTTGAGATCTATTCAACGGACAGATGATATTACAAAATCCTTGGACCGGAATGACGCATTGGCCAACGCACCGGAACAGGCCAAGCATATGTTCCGGATACCGCCTGTGTTTGAGTAGACGGACGGGCTATATGGATCCGCTTGATCTCTCCCTTTGTCAATCGGTGGAGGCTCTCCGCGATGGAACCCTTTGCAGCACCATGCTGGTCGAAGCTTACCGAAGCCGGGCGGAACAGCTGAATCCGAAAATCCATGCTTATCTTGGAATCGCGGGCGAGGAAGTGATACGCGCCGCCCGTAAAGCGGATGATTCCTGGGCGGCATTTCGCCGCGGCGGCGATCACCCCGGCCCACTGACCGGAATTCCCCTCGCCATTAAAGATGTTTTATGCGTAAAAGGGTATTCCTGCACGTGCGGTTCGCGAATTCTTGAGAACTTCATTCCCCCGTATACCGCAACACCGGTGGAGAGACTTCAAGCCGCCGGGGGCCTGATTCTTGGAAAAACCAACACCGACGAATTCGCTATGGGGTCTTCCACGGAGAATTCCGCATTTGGCATGACATACAATCCGTGGGATACCGAACGCGTGCCCGGCGGATCCAGCGGCGGGAGTGCCGCCGCCGTCGCGGCACGTATGGCGCCCATCGCGCTTGGTACCGATACCGGCGGCAGCGTCCGACAGCCGGCCGCGTATTGCGGGGTGGTCGGTCTGAAGCCTTCCTACGGCCGGGTCTCCCGCTACGGGTTGATCGCTTTTGGTTCTTCACTGGATTGCGTTGGGGTTCTGGCGCGAACCGTCGAAGACGCCGCCTTCCTTTTGGAAATCATGGCCGGGCATGATCCGATGGATTCCACCTCCATGCCGGTGGAAGTCCCCGCCTTCCGAAAATCACTGCGCGGAGAACCGGATTTGCACGGGATCCGGATCGGGATCCCGAAAGAATATTTTACAGCCGGGATTCAACCCGATGTGGACCGGTTGGTCCGGGAGGCAATCGGGGTCCTTCAATGCTTGGGGGCGGAAACGAAGGAGATCTCCCTTCCCAACACCGAATTCGCACTTCCGGTCTATTACATCGTGGCTCCTGCAGAAGCGTCGGCCAACCTGGCCCGCTACGACGGCGTGCGCTTCGGCCTGCGGCGTGAAGGCCAGAATCTCCGCGACCTGTATGACGGGACACGCGGCGCGGGTTTCGGGGCTGAGGTCAAACGGCGGATCATGCTCGGAACCTACGCGCTTTCGGCGGGGTACTACGATGCGTATTACGGGCAGGCGCAAAAAGTGCGCACCCTGATAAAAGCGGATTTCGAAAATGCATTTCAATTCGTGGATATCATCGCTTCGCCGGTCACACCGTCCACGGCCTTCCGCGCCGGGGAGAAGGTCGACAATCCGCTTGCCATGTATATGGAAGATCTCCTCACACTGCCCGCCAGTCTGGCGGGAGTCCCGGGAATTTCCCTGCCGTGCGGACGGGATTCCCTGGGCCTGCCCGTCGGCTTGCAGTTAAGCGGGCCTTTCCTGGGGGAAGAAACTCTCCTGCGTGTGGGCTGGTCGTTTCAGCAGGTCACCCGGTGGCACAAGGAGGCACCCAGCCTATGAAAGTCATCCTGCCGATGGCCGGCTTTGGAACGCGCCTGCGGCCGCTCACCTGGAGCAAACCGAAACCGCTGGTCCAGGTTGCGGGGAAGGCAATTCTTGGGCATGTGCTGGATATGTTCTGCCGGCTGCCGGATCTGGACGAAGTGGTCTTCATCGTCGGATTTCTCGGCGAGCAAGTGCAGGAATACGTGCATCGAACGTATCCGGAGTTGAAGGCAAGTTTTGTCGAACAGGAGGATCTGCTCGGGCAATCGCAGGCTTTGTGGCTTGCCCGCGAATATTTACAGGGTCCGGTTCTTCTTTCGTTTGTTGATACCCTAATGGATACAGATTTCGCCAAAGCGATCCGCAATCGGAAGCATGCCGTTGCATGGGTAAAGCAGGTCGAGGATCCGCGGCGTTTCGGGGTGGCGACCATCGGCCCGGACGGACGGGTGAAGCGCCTGGTGGAGAAGCCGTCGACCGCGGAAAATAAACTTGTCGTGGTGGGAACGTATTACCTGCCGTCGGGGGCCGAACTGGTTGGCGCTATCGAGCGCCAGATGGAACGGGGGGAAACAATAGGAGAAGAGTATTATCTGGCGGAAGCGTTGAACCTAATGCTTGAAGATGGGCTGCCCATGGAAGTGGAGGAAGTCTCCCGCTGGGAGGATTGCGGAAAACCGGAGACTCTACTGCACGCGAACCGCTGGTTATTGGAGCGCAGCTGCGGCAATTCCGAAGCTTCGGGGATTGAGGGTGTGGTGATCATACCGCCGGTCTTCATCGATCCGGGTGCGGTGGTCAAACAATCCGTCATCGGCCCGTACGTGTCGCTCGCGGCCGGCTGCTGTGTGGAACAGTCGATCATCCGGGATTCGATCGTCGACGAGAAGGCGGAGATCGCGCGGATGGTAGTCGCTGAATCGCTGGTGGGATCCCAGGCCAAACTTCTGGGAAAATATGAAACCTTTCTGGTCGGAGATTCCTCCGAAATGCGGATGGGATGACCGGGGAAGCGCGTATGCCCGAATTGGTGGAGTGTTATTCGGGTACGGAGTATGCGGAAGCACCGCGAAAATTTTTCTGGGAGAGGGAGTGGCGGGAGGTGATCCGGATCCTCGCGCGGCGGAGGCTTCCGGAGGGAAAGCAATTCGTGGTAGAGGACAGTCAGGGGGGGCAATTTGTCCTACTGTACGAATTCGAACGCGAGCAGTGGACGGTTCGGCCCGGGCCTTAATCCCGTTCGGGCGGCGCCGTTCCTTTCGAGGCAAGTATGCGGAATTTTATTTCGAAACGAATTCAATCGGTCCCGCCCTCCGGCATCCGGCGCTTTTTCGACATCGCCGCGACGATGAAGGACGTCATTTCGCTGGGAATCGGGGAACCGGATTTTGTGACGCCCACTCCCATTCTGCATGCCGGAATCCGCTCGCTCCGGTTGGGCGACACCCACTACACCTCCAATTCGGGCACCATGGAGCTGCGCCAGGCGGTATCGGTTCAGATTAAGCATTTGTACGACGTCGCTTACGATCCGGAAGAGGAAGTCCTGATTACGGTCGGGGCCTCGGAAGCCCTGCACTTGGCGCTTTCGGCGATACTCGATCCGGGTGACGAAGTCATCGTCCCCGAACCGTGCTTTGTGGCCTATACGCCCGAAGTGATTTTTGCCGATGGCGTACCGGTGACGGTACCGACCTATGTGCAGAACAATTTTCAGGTTACCGGCGAGGAGATTGAAAGGGCGGTGACGCCGCGGACCAAGGCGATCCTCATCGGCTACCCGAATAACCCGACTGGGGCGGTGATGTCGCGCGAAATGCTGGTGCGGGTGGGCGAAGTGGCGCGAAAGCACGATTTGCTCATCATCTCGGATGAGCTCTACAGCCGCCTGGTTTATCATCGCGAGCATGTGTGCGTGCCTTCGCTGCCGGGCCTGCGTGAGCGGACTGTCCTGATCAACGGCTTCTCAAAGGGGTATGCGATGACCGGCTGGCGGCTGGGATACGTCGCCGCACCGAAGAATCTGATGGCCGCCATGCGCAAGATCCATCAGTACACAATCATGTCCGCGCCGACCATGTCGCAAGCGGCCGGATTGGAGGCGATCCAACGCGGTGAATATTACGTGCGGGAGATGCTGACGGAATACAACCGGCGCCGGGAACTGCTGGTTCAGGGACTCAACTCGTTGGGGTTGGATTGCTTCGAACCGCAGGGTGCATTTTATGCCTTCCCCTCGGTGGCCAAGACCGGAATGGATGATGGGCAGTTTTCCGAGACGCTTCTGCTCGAAGAGCAGGTTGCGGTGGTTCCCGGCTCTGCCTTCGGTCCAAGCGGCAAGGGGTTTGTCCGACTCTGTTACGCCACCGCATACGAAAAAATCGAGCAGGCGCTGGACCACATGAAGCACTTTATGCTCCGGCACGGGTAAGCGGGGCGCGGAGGGAATACCGTCCATGGAATGGGAAGGAGTCGTCGGCTTGGAAGTGCACGCGGAGCTGCGCACCCGCTCGAAGATGTTCTGCGGATGCGCGGTGGTGGATTCCACCCTGGCCGAGCCGAATACCTCCACCTGCCCGATCTGCCTGGGGATGCCCGGCAGCCTGCCGGTGATCAACGAGCGCGCGGTGGATCTGGCGCTGCTTGTGGCTGCGGCCCTGGAGTGCCGGGTGGCGCCGGTAAGCGTTTTTGCGCGCAAGAATTATTTCTATCCAGACCTCCCCAAGGGATATCAGATCTCCCAGTATGAGCTGCCGTTGGCGGTCGAGGGCGCGCTGCGGATAGAAGCCGGCGGGGCCATCCGCCCGATCCGGATCCGGCGCGTCCACCTGGAAGAAGACACGGGAAAACTTACCCATGAGGAAAAGCCCGCGCGTTCGCTGGTGGATCTCAACCGCGCCGGCGTCCCGCTGCTGGAGATCGTTTCTGAGCCGGACATGCACTCGATGGAAGAGGTGAAAGCCTACGCCACCGCACTGCGCCGGTTGCTGTGCTATCTGGATGTCAACAGCGGCGATATGGAAAAGGGAGTGATCCGCTTCGAAGCCAATATCTCGCTGCGTCCGAAGGGATCCGAGGAATTGGGAACCCGGGTGGAAGTAAAAAATCTGAATTCGTTCCGGGCGCTCGTGCGCTCGATGGAATTCGAACTGGCCCGGCAGGCGGCTGTCCTTGAAAAGGGCGGCGCGATCCAGCAGGAAACGCTCGGATGGGATGAAAACGCCGGCCGGACCTACAGCCAGCGCAGCAAAGAAGAGGCGCATGATTACCGTTATTTTCCGGAACCGGATTTACCGCCGCTGGAAATCCCCTCCGAGCGGCTCTCCCGGGTCCTCGCCGCCCTCCCCGAACTCCCGGATGCGGTCCGCGAACGGCTTGTGCATAAGATGGGCCTCACCCGGCACGACGCCGAGGTCATCCTTTCAGAGAAGGCAACAGTCGATTATTTCGACGAAGTGATCCGGACCTCCAGTGTATCGGCGCGCGCGGCAGCAACCTGGCTCAGCGGTGATCTTTTCGGGCTGTTGAATGCGCGCAATCTCCCGCTGATGGGCGAGGGCGGAAAGCCGGCCCTTCCGGCGCGCGCGTTCGGCGCGCTGATCCAAATGATCTCGGAAGGGAAGATAAACGGACCGACCGGCAAGATGCTTCTGGCGGCAATGCTGGATACCGGTAAATCCGCGGAGGCCCTGGTCGCAGAGCGGGGATTGCAGCAGATCGGCGATGCGGATACCCTGCGCGCGGCGGTCCGCAAAGTGCTGGCGGATAATCCGGAGCAGGTGGATTCCTACCGGAAGGGCAAAGTGACCGTCATCCAATGGCTGCTCGGCCAGGTGATGAAAACCACCGGCGGGAGGGCCAATCCGCAGACCGTGCGTAAATTATTGGAAGAGGAATTATCAAACCCGGTTAAGGATTGACTGTTTCCACCGGATGGAGGGGATCCCCGTGAAAATTAATAAAAAAAACATTGCGATCATCGCGGTGCTTTTTACACTGTGCGGGATGACCTGCGCCTGTGCGGCCCTGGTCATCCTCCTCGCCCAGGGGATAAACGGAATTACTTCAGGCACACGCTCGACGCCCATGCCGCCGCTCCCGCCGCCCGCCGTACCCACGGTGGAGGTCGGCGGACTGCCGACCGAAACGGCTTCCGCCGGGGATGGATCGTTTTCCGGCGCGGATGGAATAGGGGATCCGTATTATCCGCAAATGGGCAACGGCGGATACGACGTTATCCATTACGACTTGGTGATCGACGTGGATATGGATCTTGAAACCATCCGTGCCACGGCGACGATTAAAATCCTTTCCCGCGAGATCCTCAACCGGTTCAATCTGGATTTTGCGGGTTTTGACATCGACTCCATTAAAGTGGACGGAGACGAAGCGGACTTCTCCCGTTCCGGCGATGAGCTTACCATCCTGCCCGCCGTGCAAATCCCCTCCAATACGGAATTCTTGGTTGAAGTAATGTATGCGGGGCGGCCGGGTGAAGGCGAAGCGTACGGGGGCATCGAATTTCTCGAGGGTTGGAACTTCTATCCGGACGGGGTGATCGTTGCCGGTGAGCCGACCGGCGCCGAAACCTGGTATCCCTCGAATAATCACCCGCGGGATAAGGCGACCTTCACTTTTCACATAACCGTCGCCAAGCCGTTCGTCGTTGCGGCAAACGGCGTTTTAAAGGAACGGACCGACCATGGAGCCACCTGGACATACGAGTGGGCGATGGACGATCCAATGGCCACCTACCTGGCCACCATTGCCATCGGAAATTTCGAAATCCGTGAAAAAACGTCGAAAACCGGTGTCTTGGTCCGGGACTATCTGGATACGGACATCCGCGGCGATGTGGAAGCATCGACCGCGGTGCTCCCGGAAGCGCTGGATTTCTTCAGTTCGATCTTCGGGCCGTATCCGTTCGACGCCTGCGGGGTGGTTGTCCATGAATTGGAGCTCCCTTTCTCGCTGGAGAATCAAACCCTGATCGTTATGGGGTATACCTTCGCATACGATATAGTGGTTGTGCACGAGCTGGCCCATCAGTGGTTCGGCGACAGCGTCAGTGTCGACTCCTGGAAGGATATCTGGCTGAACGAAGGGTTCGCGTCCTATGCTGAGACTCTATGGTGGGAGCATACCGGAGGGGCCGGTGCTTTACGGGAGGACCTCACCAACCGGTATGAATATGTCAGAAGCATTCCCGCTTCGCGGACCGATCCGATCGGGGATCCGGGCCCGGATCACCTTTTCGATCCGGAAGTGTACGACCGCGGTGCGCTGACCCTGCACGCACTTCGGTTGAAAGTCGGTGACCCGGCGTTTTTTAGGATCCTTCAGGAATTTTACAGCCGGTACCGCAACGGGAATGCGGCCACCGCGGATTTCATCGCGCTTGCCGAAGAGGTTAGCGGCAAGGATCTGGAGGGTTTTTTCCAAGTTTGGCTTTTTGAAACCGCGCTGCCGGACATCCCTGAACTGGGTCTATCCTCCTGAAACGATCGATCGTAAACAACCGATGGCTTGGATATCCAAAAACGCATCCTTTTCCGGACAACAAACCGATTGGCGATCGGATAACTGCATCAAATTTCACCGTACAGGGTATATACCGGGGCAATGGCTATGGCAAAATTTTTTCGATCTTGGGAAGGCAGACCGGGTGCCGTTTCGGCCGCGGATCACTGGTAACCCCTTCGAACCTCCATCCCACCCGAATTACAAATCCATCCATGCACCCCGCCGCAAATTCGAAAAAAGAAAGCTGTTGGATCGGCTTGCCTTTCCGAGAAAAAGCAACAGCCAAGGAAATCAGTTGCGTGCTATCCGGGCACCCCGCAGCCCGAAAAAACCCCACCACCCAGAAAGGAATAAAAGCATGAGCGACCCCAAACAAGCGCGGCCGAATCCTTTCGAGATTGCGCAGCGCCAACTCGATGATGCCGCCGCCATTATGAAGCTCGATCCCGCCATACACGAGCTTCTGCGCTGGCCCCTCCGGGAACTGCACGTAACCCTTCCGGTAAAGATGGACGACGGCTCGACCAAAGTCTTCCACGGCTTTCGCATCCAATACAATGATGCACGCGGCCCGACAAAGGGCGGCATCCGCTATCATATCGGCGAAACAGTGGATACCGTGCGCGCCCTGGCGGCCTGGATGACCTGGAAAGTGGCCGTGATGGACATTCCCCTCGGCGGCGCCAAGGGCGGGATCATCTGCAACCCGAAAGTCATGTCGCCGGGTGAAATCGAACGGTTGAGTCGGGCATACATCCGCCAGGTAGGCCGGGCCATCGGGTTGGAGAAAGACGTTCCTGCCCCGGACGTGTACACCACGCCGCAGATCATGGCCTGGATGATGGATGAATTTTCCATGATGCAGGGCTTCAACGAATTTGGTGTGATCACCGGCAAGCCGCTCGCTCTCGGCGGATCCCAGGGGCGCGGCGATGCCACCGCACGCGGCGGCGTCTACTGCCTGCGCGAGGCGCAGAACGTGCTCGGGATCAACCTTAAGGGCGCAACCCAGGCGATTCAGGGCTATGGTAATGCCGGCTCCTATGCCCACAAACTGGGCGCCGAGATCCTCGGATTGAAAACCGTCGCGGTCAGTGATTCGAAGGGCGGGGTCTACAACCCTGACGGGTTGGATTACGAAAAAGTGATGGAACATAAGAAGAAGACCGGATCCGTCGTCGGATTCCCGGGCACCAAACCGGTCAGCAACAAGGAAATCCTCGAGCTGGACGTGACCGTGCTCACCCCGGCCGCCTTAGACGGCGAGATCACCGAGGAAAATGCCCCGCGTGTAAAGGCCAAACTAATCGCCGAACTGGCCAACGGGCCGACCACCCCGGAAGCGGACGTCATCCTGCAGAAGGCCGGCTGCTATATCATCCCCGATTTCCTCTGCAACGCGGGCGGCGTCACTGTCTCGTACTTCGAGATGGTGCAGAACGCATACGATTACTACTGGGATGAGGAAAGGGTTCAACGCCGGTTGGACAAGAAGATGACTACCGCCTTCCACTCCGTTCACGATACAGCCCGCCAGTACAAAATCAACAACCGGATGGGAGCCTATATCGTTGCGGTCAGCCGGGTGGCGGAAGCGGTTCGGCTTCGCGGCTGGGCATAACCCTTTTCCTGCTCTTTTGGAACCATTGAAGGAAATAGCCCTTGTGGCAAGGGCTATTTCCTTTTATTCCGAGGATGGGGCAGGCGAGGTCAGTAAAGAAGACGCGCAGGAAGTTTTTTTCGGGAAAAACTAGTATCTTTTGTCGGAATCCGATAAAATAGGTTTTAATATGGGCGCAAGCTGGAATAAAGAATATAATTATTTTTGGATTTTCAGCTTCCTCCGAATGTTCGCCAATAATTAATAGCGGCATTCTATAATTGCAGCAGAGGGGTTTTTTCCATCTATGCCAGAGCATCCGCTGGATGTCCCGAAGATTCTCTCCATCCACCTCCAAATCTCCCAATATCCAATTTTGGCGAGGCAGATCCGCAGATATATGCGCGAGGAGCTTTACCGCTATGGGGTGATTTCACGCGAACGGCTGGAGGCGGAGGCGCGGGAAAAAGCCGTGCTCTCCCAGAAGCGCGAGGGGTTGGTTGACCCTATTTCGGAAGAGAACGACAACATGTGGGAGGAGCGGTTGCAGCACATCCGCGATAATCTCACCGACTTTTATTTTGCGCACAACCTCCCGCTGGACCTGTTTGAGACTCTTATCGAAAAGGTCCTGGCCGAGCGAAACAAACGGCATCCGGAAAGCCGAATCCGGTACTTCAATCCGGAATTGGCTCCGTTGGAATTGTTGATTGATCAGTTGCACCGGTACGAGTGCCTGCCCGGTGAGCAGCGCGAACCATTTCGTCCGCTGCTCGAGGAAATGGCCGCAGTCCTGGTGAAAGCGATCATCAGCGATCACCCGAGATACGTGCAGATCGCGAAGAAGTGGTTCACCGCGGAAGATTTTAAATTAATCCAATCCTGCCTGATCGGTTCGGGCAAGATCGGCGGAAAAGCCGGAGGGCTGCTGCTGGCCTGGCGAATCCTCCGGGCATCAGCTCCCGATCTGGCCGGACAAATGACTATCCCGCGGTCCAATTTCATCGGGGCGAACGTTTTCCATGAATTCCTGGCGATCAACCATTTGGATTATTACAACCACAAGTTCAAACCGCTGGATCAGATCCGTGCCGAATACCCGCAGATCCAGGAGGAATTTAAACGCGGGGCCCTGCCGGACCCGGTGGAGGAGCGCCTGCGGGAAATTTTATGCGAGACGGGAAAAACTCCGATGGTTGTCCGTTCCTCGAGCCTGCTCGAAGATGGAATCGGGACCGCCTTTGCTGGAAAATACATTTCGATATTCTGCCCCAATCAGGGATCGCCGGAAGAAAACCATCGCGCGGTATCGGAAGCGATCCGCCGTGTTTACGCAAGCGTGTATACCCCGGACGCGCTTGCATACCGGAGGCGGATGGAACTCCTTGAATCCGACGAGCGCATGGCGGTGCTGTTGCAGGAGGTCCAGGGGCAGACATATAGGAATTATTTTTTCCCGGCACTCGCCGGTGCGGCGTTTTCCTACAGCCCGATCGTGTGGAATCCGCGGCTGCGCCGGGAAGAGGGTTTCTGCCGGATCGTGATGGGGCTGGGGACACGCGCCGTGAACCGTGTCGCGGAGGATTATCCGCGTCTGGTCACGCTCAGCCATCCCGCCCTCCGTCCGGAAACCACTCCCGCCGAAGTGCGGCGGTACTCGCAAAAATCGGCCGATGTGATCGATCTCCATTCCGCCAAGATGGTCTCCGTTCCGGTTACGGAACTCCTGGATCAGGATTTTCCGGCGCTGCCCTGGCTGGCGTCGATCGACCAGGGCGACACGATAATGCCGATCTTTTCCCTCGGTCCCCAGCTTGCCTCGGAACGTATGATCCTCTCGTTCGATAATCTATTACAGAAAACCAGTTTCGTCAGCCTGATCAAAGGGGTGTTAACGGCTTTGTCACGGCAGTACGATGTGCCGGTCGACGTGGAATTCGCCATTACGCCGGATCCTTCCTCTACGTCCCTAAAAATCATCGTGCATCTGTTACAGTGCCGGGTGCAAAACGGAATCCGCGAAGGATCGGCGTGCAAAGTACCAAAAGGGATCACCCAAGAGGATAAGCTCTTCGTAGCGACCCGAGTCGTCCCGCAGGGGGCGGTCCAGCAGGTGCAATACATCTGCTATGTCGATCCGGAAGCCTACGGCCGTTTGGAGAATTCCGCTGACAGAAAAGCGGTTGCCGATATGGTCGGGAAGTTGAACAAGGTCCTTGAAAATCAGGCCTTCATTCTCATCGGTCCGGGCCGCTGGGGTTCGGTGGACCCGCTGCTGGGGGTCCCGGTCACGTATGCAGACATCTTCAATACCAAGGTGCTTGTGGAATTGGCCGTGGAGCAGCAGGGAGCCATTCCCGAGCCTTCCTACGGCACCCATTTCTTTCAGGATCTGGTGGAAGCGCAGATATATCCCGTGGCCCTATTTCCGGACCAGCCCGGTGACCTGTTCCGTGGAGATTGGATGTTGCGCGCCAGAAACTGGATGGATGATCTTGTACCGGAGATCTCCGGACCAAAGGACTGCGTGCGGCTGGTGAATATCCCGGGCGAATTCGGCGGCCGCAAACTGGATATCGTAATGGACGGCGAGACGGCGGTCGCTTATCTCACCCAGGCCAACGGGAACGGGTACGCCGCCAATCATACTTAAGGGGACGGCCAACCCGGATTTTCGCGAGTCGTTGTATACTCAGTACCATCCGGGGGAGCCTGTAGGGTTGCAAGACATTGCCGTGCGGAGGAGATGACGTTCATGAAAGTGACCTGCTTGCAGGAAAATCTCTCCAAGGGATTGGGGATCGTCACCCGGGCTGTTTCACCGCGGAACGTGCTTCCTGTGCTGGGCAATGTGCTGCTGGCGACGGAGGACGGACGCTTGAAACTGGCGGCCACCAACCTGGAAATCGGGATCACCTACTGGCTGGGCGCCAAGGTCGAAGAGGAAGGCTCCATTACCGTGCCCGCCCGGACGATCACAGATTTTGTGAACACCCTCCCCAATGAAAAAATCCGCATGGTGCTGGATTCCAGGCGGCAATCGCTGAATTTACACTGCGAAGCCTTTACCAGCGACATTAAAGGCGTCGACGCCCAGGAATTCCCGCTGTTGCCGGGCGCCAATCTCGGGGATGGAATCGCCCTTAATGTTGCGGACCTGCGCGAGATGATCACCCAGACGACCATCGCCGCCGCCACCGACGATACCCGTCCGGTGTTGACCGGCGTCCTGGTCCGGCTGGAAGGCGACCGGTTGACCCTGGCGGCCGCCGACGGTTTCCGGCTCTCGATGCGCGAATCCAAATTATCTGCCTCGGTTAGGGATTCGGTCAGCGTTATCATCCCGGCCCGGGCGCTGAGCGAGCTTGCCCGCTTGGTCGGCGACCAGGACGAAACGGTCTGGATGGTCCTTCCCTCGGGCAGGGGGCAAGCGGTTTTCCGCCTCAAAGAGGCGGAGCTCTCCTCATCGCTTATTGACGGTACTTTCCCGGATTTCCAGCCGATCATACCCCGTTCCTACAACACGCACGCGGTGCTTTCGACCGCGCAATTCCTGAAGGCCTGCAAGGCGGCGGACATCTTCGCGCGCCAGGCTTCCCATTCAGCGCGCATCACCATTACTCCGGGCGGCGGATCTGAGCCGGGAAAGCTGCAGGTGAATGCTACGGCCGCGGAAACCGGCGCGGGCGAAACCGTAGTCGATGCCACGGTGGAAGGCGCCGCAATCGAGATCGCGTTCAACGTGAAATACCTGGTCGATGTGCTGACGGTGGTCAATACCCCCAATGTCTCGCTCGAGACAACCGGCCCGGCCAGCCCGGGCGTCATCCGCCCGGTCGGACGCGAAGATTTCACTCACGTCATCATGCCGATGCATCTGGGAAAGTAGACGACGGAGAGAAATCGCTTATAAAAATATACCAACGGAGGCTTTTTAACAGGGCAGGATTTGCGAAGCCAATACTGCCGTTGCGGACTGAATACCGATGCCCAAGAGAAAACCTCTTATTGGAAAAGCCCGCCGGACGAAACACCCCGCCCACGCGTTAACCAACCCCCGCCCTGTTCCGAAAAAGAAAACACGACACTCTCCGGCGCAAAGCGGCCATCCACTCCCGTCCAATAAAATAACTCCCAAACTCGAGAGTAATCTGCTCCGTGTGATGATGGATAATACGACCGACCGTATTTATTTTAAGGATACGGAAAGCCGATTCATCCTTATTAACCGGTCGACGGCCGCCTGGTTGGGGTTGGAGGAGCCGTCGCAGGCTGTTGGCAAGACGGATTTCGACTTCTTTTCCGACGAGCATGCCCGGCAGGCCTATTCCGATGAGGAACAAATCATGGCCAGTGACCAACCGTTCGTGGGAATGGAAGAGAAGGAAACCTGGCCGGATGGTCGTGTTACCTGGGTCTCCACGACAAAAATCCCATTACGTGACCAAAAGGGCCGGGTTTTCGGCACCTTTGGCATTTCGCGAGATATTACCGAGTTAAAACTTGGGGAAGAAGCACGTATTCGGGCGGCGGCAATGCGCGAATCCATGCTGGCGCTGGAGAAAGCCAACGCCGCCTTGCAGGCTGAAGTTGCCGAACGGCGGCGGGCGGAGGAGGAACTGGCCTACGAACGCCAACTGTTCCAAACCATGATGGAAAGCACATCCGATCGCATTTATTTCAAAGATAAAGAAAGCCGTTTCCTTCTCATCAACCGGGCACAGGCCAGAAAGTTTGGGTTGGGCGATCCGTCGGAGGCGGTGGGCAAGACGGATTTCGACTTCTTTTCCGACGAGCATGCCCGGCAGGCCTATTCCGATGAGAAACAAATCGTGGCCAGCGACCAACCGTTCGTGGGAATGGAAGAGAAGGAAACCTGGCCGGATGGTCACGATACCTGGGCCTCCTCTACCAAATTTCCATTGCGGGATCAAGAGGGACAGATCGTCGGAACTTTTGGAATTTCACGCGATATTACCGAGCGCAAAGCGATCGAAAAGTCGATCCTGCAGACCAATGAGGAATTGGAAAAAACCAATGCGGCGCTGGGAGCGGAAATCATCGAACGACGGCGGGTGGAGGAGGAGCTGGACAGAGAACGCGAACTTTTACATCAGTTGATAGACAACCTGCCGGATTTTATCTTTGCCAAAGACACCGAGGGGCGATTCACTTTGGGTAATATTGCATTGGCGCACCACATGGGGGTAAACAAGCCCGAGGATCTCTACGGCAAAGGAGATTTTGATTTCTACCCGCCGGACTTGGCGAAACAATTTTACGCCGACGAACAGGCGCTCCTCCGCTCAGGTCAGGCGTTAATCGAACACGAGGAATCCACACGGGACTCGACCGGCCGATCCATGTGGACATTGACCACTAAAGTGATTTTATACGATAGCCAGGGGAAGCTGATCGGGCTGGCAGGCAACTCCCGGGATATCACCAAACGCAAAGAGATAGAACTCACCCTTGAATTGTCCAACACCAAGCTGGCGAATATGGTCAAATGGCTCGAGGGGCGAAACCGGGAAATCAACGTGCTGAATGAAATGGGAAAGCTGCTCGAGGGCTGCCGTACCCGGGAGGAAGCTTATCCAGTAATTTCTCGCCAGATGGAAAAATTAATTCCCATTCACGCGGGCAGGCTGTTCGTGCTTAGCGGAGATCCCGAGCGGTTGGAAATTGCCTCAAGCTGGGGGGAGGATCCGGGAACGGCGGAGTCTTTCCCGCCCCAGGATTGCCTAGGGATTCAAAATGGACACATGTATGTGGCGACCACGACCCATCCTGGAATCTCGTGCGCCCACCTGCGCCCGGAAATGATAGGACCGGCGGATTATTTATGCATCCCGTTGATCGCCCAAGGAGATGTCATTGGCCTGCTTCACTTGCGGAACCGGCGGGTGACGGGGGAGGCGGAAACGATTACGGACAGCAAACAACAACTCGCCATCACGGCGGCCGACCACATTACGCTGGCTTTGGCCAATTTATCTTTGCGCGAAACCCTTCGCGTGCAATCGATTCGCGACTCCCTGACCGGTTTGTTCAACCGCCGCTACCTTGAGGAATCACTCCATGCCGAACTGGCCCGAACAAAACGCAGAGGGATGGCGCTGGGTGTGATCATGATGGATGTGGACCGGTTCAAACAGATTAACGACACGTTCGGCCACGAAGCGGGCGATGTGTTGCTGCAGGGATTGGGACGGTGGCTGCAGTCTACTATCCGGGCGGGAGATATTTCCTGCCGGTATGGGGGAGACGAATTTGTTCTTATTCTTCCGGATGCTTCCTTGGAAGCCACAACCCAGAGAGCCCGGCAGATCTGCGAGGGTATCCGGTCGCTGACAATCGAATACCAGGGCCGATTAATGGACCCCATGACGGTATCCGTCGGCGTTGCCGGCTTCCCCTTGCATGGTGAAACGCGCGATGCGCTGCTGGCGGCGGTGGATGCGGCACTGTATAAGGCAAAAGAACAGGGGCGGAATAGCGTGGTCGTGGTCGGCGAATAGAACCCGCCATGCGTTCATGCCATCCGCGGGTTACTGCGCAGCCTAAGAACCGATACTGAACATTGTGGAAACCAAGAAAATTTTTCCGACCGCACTATATCCCGCACCGCTCTGCTGCGGCGGTGGCCACGGGTAGAAGCTCCGCCTGCAACCCAAATGCCTCCACCACCGGCCGCCCGTCCCAATCGGCGGGTATGGCAAGCCCCAGCCCCCAAACCGCAGTCGCCGCCGTATCCATGATCGAGACTGGGACATTAATCGGCACGCCGGCAAGGACACCGGAACCGTAGATGATCCAGGGGATGGTCATGTCTTCTTTTTGAAAAGTTCCGTGGGTCTGGTCGTGACCGCCGTGATCGGCCGTCAGGATGACGAGTGTATTTTCCATAAGGCCGCGCACGCGCAAACCGTCGATCAGGGTGCCGACGGCGGCATCATCCCGGCCGATCCCTTGCAGGTATGGGGGTGTCATCCAACCGTCCAGGTGTCCAAAAAAATCCGGGAGGATCAGGTGCACGAAGAGGATTCCGAACCCGTCGGCGGCTTCTTCCAATGCGGCTCGCACGATATCTTCATCGCCGCTATTCTCAAAACGGAATGTATCCACCGTACCGGGACGGGCAAGCGTCACCAGCTTTTCCTTCCCCACCACCATCACCGTGCGCAAGCCCGCCTCCTTGGCAATGGAAAAAACGGTCGCGCCCTGAAGCGGTTCTTCGGAGGGGACCAGGTCGTTCCAAAGGATCCCGTGTTTGGAAACACACCGGCCGGAAACCATCGACGCGTGGGCCGGAAGCGTTCCGCTGGGGAGAATGGTCCGGGCAGTGAAGGTGCTGGCGCCGCCGTTGATCATCTCGCTGATCCGCGGAATGCGGGCCTGCAGCAGTCCGTCCGGGCGCAGGCCGTCGATGGAAATGATGACGATACGTTCCGCCGTCGGGCGCGGGGTTGGGGATGTGGTTGGCGGAAAAGTCGCCGTCAGGGTGACCGTCGGGGCGTCCGTCGCCGACGGTGCAACCGACGGCACCGGCGGGAGCGTGCCGGTCGACGCCAATGGATTGCAGGAATACAATCCGACTGCGAGCAGAACCAATAGGAATCGCGACGACCTCCGCAGAATCAACCGTTCGCGTATCATTTTATGTTTCCGCCGTGGAGAGTGGTGAATCGTCGCCGGGTCATTGAGCGAATTCTATCACCCCGCGTGATAAACCATACGGTGGTGTCATCCTCTTCCTGCGTTCCGTATTCAAGCGGATGCGCCGGAATATTGCCTAAGCCCGATCTTCCAAAAGGCCCGGGATATCACCAACAGCCCGGCCGCCAGTGCAACCGCCCCCAAAATGGTCAGCCCGCCCAGGCGGCCGGTAAGCGCCTCGGCGGGCACCGTGACGGCGAAGGCGACCGGAACGATAAAGGTGAGCGCAAACCGCAGCCAGGCCGGATACAAACTGATCGGCCAGCGCCCGGCCTCGTACATGCTCTGAAAAACCTGGAGAATATTTTCCGCGCGGACGAACCAGAACGAGAGTGTCGCCAACATCAGCCAGAAGCTGTAGATGATGATGCCGCCGGCCAGCAGCATCAGCCCGAACGCCGCCGCCTCCGCGGCCCCGACATGCTCTCCGAGGCGGATAAGCGCAACGGTCAGGACGCCCACCCCCATTACGATATCGATCAAGCGCCAGACGTCCATCATCCGGATGCTGATCAGCAGCTGCGCATCCTCCGGTTTAGTGAGCGTGAAGTCGAGGGTGCCCTCGCGGACTGAATCGATGAATTCCTCCATGGCCGGCTGGATCACCAGTCCAATCAATCCGCCAACGAGGAAATATACGCCGACCAGGGCCAGCACCTCATCCGGGCGCCATCCGCCGAGCGTTCCGGTGTAGGAAAAAACCACCGTTAAGCCGGTCAGGGAAGTGGCCAATTCCAACAGCGATTGGAACAACTGAATGAAGAAATTAATGCGATAGGCCGCCTCGCCCATCAGGCTTATGCGAAAATACGCCCGGAAAAGCCGCAGGATGTTCATGCGCCCACCGCCGAATAAACCCTCACACCCGCGCGCCATACGATTCTCAGCAGCACGGAACCGATCATCACCCAGACAATCTGCGCCAGGATGCCGGTCAGGGCTTCCGCCGGTGTCAGGCGTCCGAGTAAAAGCTCCACGGGAAAACTGATCATCCAGCGGAACGGAAGGATGGCCGCCGCCACCCGCACGGGCGACGGGAACAGCGCGAGCGGAGCCATCTGGCCGGACAGGAACAGCACCATGACGAAATAGGTTTGGTTGATAGCCGCCACCCGCGTGGTCCAGAACGCTGAAAGCGCGAGGGTCCATTCGAGGAAGAACCGCACCAGGAAGGCGAGGACCAGCGCCGGGAGAAAAACCGCAATCGCCCAAGGGGTTACCGTCAGGGTGGGGTGGAAGAACCATCCCAGGATCACCGCGATGATCAGCATGAGGGGCAGGGTGATCAATTTGGAGGAAATATTGTCGGCGATGTCGGAATGGATCGGATGCACCGGCCGGAGCAGAGCGAACGAAAGGTTCCCTTCCCGCACACGGTACTCGTATTCATACATGATCCAGGTGTACGTGACGTTATTTACCAGCATCATAAGAAGGAAGTATGCCGCAAAGTCGCCGATGGTGAAGCTTCCAACGCTGCCTCCCCCGGAATTGGACACCGTCGACCAAACGACGAGATAGACGAGCGGCTCGAGTACATGGCCGATCATCCAGATTACTAGTGACGCGCGGTATTGCAGCATTGAGGCAAAGGTGGTCTTGAATTGCTGTGCATACAATTCCCGAATGCCGTTCACGGGGCACCTTGGGCGAATACCCGTTCGATCACTTCCTCGATCGGAGGATCCTCCACCAGAAGATCGATCACCGGCATCTCGGCGAGGATCCGCCCCGTAATACGGGCCGTTTCCGCCTTGGGAACCCGCAGGGTAAACGAACCCTCTTCGCAGGAGACGACTTCTCCATAACGCTTCAAATCCGCCCCGTAATCCTCCAGCCGGACGACGATCGTTTTATGGGCCGTAAAGCGCCGCACCAAATCCGCCAGGTTGCCGTCAAACAACAGCTTGCCGTGATGGATAACAATCACGCGCCGGCAGAGCGCCTCGACATCGGCCATGTAATGGCTGGTAAGAAGGATGGTCGCCCCATAGCGCCGGTTGTACTCGGCGAGGAAGATGCGGATACGTCGTTGCATGGTCACATCCAGCCCGATGGTCGGCTCGTCGAGGAATACCACCTGCGGCCGGTGGAGCAGCGCACCTGCGATCTCGCACTTCATCCGTTCCCCGAGCGAGAGATTCCGCACCGGCTTGCGCAGCAACGGCCCCAGTTCCAGCAGCTCGGTGAGCTCGCCAAGCGTTTGGCGGAAATCACCTGCGGGAATGCCGTAAACTGCCCGATTCAGCTCGTAGGAATCCATCGCGGGAATATCCCATACCAGCTGATTGCGCTGGCCCATGACGAACGTGATCCGGCGCAGAAATCCCTTTTCGCGCTTGTGGGGAATGCGGCCAAGCACGGCGACCATCCCCGCGGTGGGATGCAGAAGTCCGGAAAGCATCTTGAGCGTGGTGGTCTTCCCCGCACCGTTCGGCCCGAGAAAACCGACCATTTCCCCTGGAACCATATCGAAGGAAATACCGTCGACGGCCGAGACCTTTTCCGTTTCACGGTGCCAAAGGCTGCGCAGGGATGCCGCGATGCCGGATTCGCGCTCGGTGACGACGTAGATTTTTCGCAGATCGCGGACGGAGATGGCGGAAGAAGACATGGGAGGCCCTGTCCTGGAAACCTACGGCGCGTTCCAACCGTGTTCACCGATCAGCGGAACAAACACGACCGCCATCAGGCGGCGCCGATCGAAACCGGTCGCGGTGCGTGTCCAAAGCTCCAATTCCTGCAAGGAGCGTCCGCCGACGGGAGCGATCAGGCGTCCCCCGTCGGCGAGTTGCTCGAGCAGCGGCTGCGGGATTGCGGGAGTGCCGGCGCCGATCAGAATGGCGTTGAACGGCGCCCGCTCCGGGCAGCCGACGGTCCCATCGCCGATCCGTACTTCGGCATTATCGATGCCGAGCGCACGCAGGTTTTCCCGGGCCTGATTCGCCAGATCGGTAATCCGCTCGATCGAGAGCACCGATTGGGCCAGACTGGCCAAAATGGCTGTTTGATAACCGGAGCCCGTCCCGATCTCAAGAACCGTTTCCGTTTCCCTGAGTTTCAGAGCTTCGGTCATGAACCCTACGATATACGGCTGGGAGATGGTTTGATGACAGCCGATCGGCAGGGGCATGTCGTCATAGCTGGAGGATTGATCCGGTCCGTGAAGAAAAAGGTGCCGCGGCACGGCGCGCATTGCTTCCAGAACCCGGGCATCGCGTACACCGCGCCGCTCTACCTGGTCACGGACCATGCGTTCGCGCTTGGAAAATAATGGATCGGGCGGAAAAGTTTGCCGCAGGGTCACTTCGGTTCTCCGGCGGGCACTTGATGAGGCGGAACCGGGAATGACCACCCAGGCGCAGCCAGAATCGGGCCGCATCCGAATTACCGGCGGGGGATTACGGGTAAACCATTCCTATCCGGCCGGTGGTCATGAAGATTACGCGTTCGCAGATATTGGTGATCCGGTCGCCGATGCGTTCGAGATTATGCGCGATCCACAACAAGTACGTACCACGTTCGATAAAAACAGAATTCTTGGCCATAGAGGCCACGACCTGATCGAACAATTCCCGGTACAGGCGGTCCATCTCGTCGTCCTGTTCGCCCACCCGGTGCGCGGCTTTCGGATCGCGCGCGACAAACGTCTGCAGGCTCTCGGCGAGCATCGTGCGGCATAGCGCCGCCATGGCGGGGATTTCCGTCGGCGGCTGGATCGGCTGCTCGTCGCCCATACGCAGAACGATCTTGGCGATCCCCTCCGCGTGATCGCCCATGCGTTCGAGTTCCACGGCGAGGGAATCCATGGCCAGGATCGCACGCAGGTCGCCGGCGGTTGGCTGCTGGGTTGCGATCAGCGCCAGGCAGGATTCTTCCACTTCGTAGCGCATCCGGTTCAACTCTGCATCGCTGGCGACGACCTGTTCGGCGAGGGAGCGGTCGTGTTCGCGCCAGGCCTGGACGGCGCGGTCTATGGCCCGGGCGACCTGCCGGCCCATGCGCAGCAAATCGTTCTGCAAGGAGTCGAATCGTTCATCGAGCAGGCGGCGGGGGGACGCGGCGGAGGATGCGGATGCCATGTGCGCATTCTACCCGATTGCCGCCGGGAATCAAACGGAATAAAAAGCCCGGCGGCCGCCGGGCTTTTTTTCCATTACGCGGACGTTTTCGGCGGATGCCGCTTGTTGTAGCGGCGCACGAAGAAACGCGCGGACAGGGCAAACGGTGTTACGAACAACGCGATCACCAGCAGCGCGGGGATTCCGCAGATACCCAGCCGGATGAGAAAATCCACCAGGCTCTGCAAGCCATGGACCAGGTCTTCGAGGGCTTCCTTGGCGACACCCTCCGGATGCCAACCGCCGATGCTGATCGGTTGCGAGGGGACGAACGGCTGGAGGGTGATCGTGATGAGTGAATATTTGGAGGCCGTGTCGTAATAATTGATCTGGCCTTCCAAGACTTCAATCTCGCCCATCACCTGTCGCAGTTGAGATTCCACCGCGAGGACGTCTTCGGGATCCGCGGCGGTTTCCATGATTTTCAACAGGCGGTCCTGCGAGGCGCGCAGGTTGCGCAGCCGCGATTGCGCATCGGTGTATTCGGCGGTGACGTCCCGCCCGTTGAGCGAACGGCTTTTAACTTCCACCGCCAGGGCTTCGATCTCCGCCAGCGTGGATTTCAACTGGTCCGCGGAGTCGGCGGGAACCCGGATGGAGATCTGACCGGTGTAATATTTTTCACCGGCCGTACCGTAAACGCTCTGGGTGATGTTGGATTCCACCACCCAGCCGCCTTTGGCAAACGCCATATCGGTGATTTTCGAAGCGGCCTCGGCGGGATCGTTCACGACCAGCGTCAACGATGCATCCATCAAGACGATCCGGTCCGTTGGATTGACCGCCGGTTCCGGGAGAGCGGCATCCGATGCGGCGGCGGCCTTTTCCATCGCTGCGCTCTCCGGCGCCGCGCCGGCCTGCATCGCCAGATTGTAATCGGCGTTCCGGGGCGCCATGGCGGCCGCCGCGCAGGCGCTGAGCAGCAAAATGAGAATAAAGGAAAGGGAAAGAACAGCTTTTTTCATTGCTCCTCCTTGAACTTGCTCCGGTGTGATGGCTTACACCTTTACCGACGACGCAGCGGCATGTAAGGTTCCGGGAGGATCCGGAGGGCTTACCAGCCTTCTTCGAGTCGGAGGATCAGGCGGGAGGGAAGATCGGCGAGCCGCATCCGGGATTGGACCGTCTCGATGGAATACTCCACCCGGTGCCATTCCCATTCCATGGCGTCGGTGTCGAGGATGGAATACGCGGCGCGCGGGTCCTGATCCCGCGGCTGGCCGACGGAACCGGGATTAATAATCATCCGCTGGTACCCGAGGACGAATGTGCTGGCATGGGAGGGAAGATAGGTCACGCACCGGTTCCGCTCATTAAGCTGGAATGCGATGGCGACGTGGCTGTGGCCGACAAGGCAATAGAGGGTTTTATAGAAAGCGAAACTGGTCTGGACCCGGGGGGCATCCAGCAGGTATTCCCAGAGCGGGCGGCGCGGGCTTCCATGGGCGAGGGTATACGGCTCCTGCACCTGCCGTTCCGGAAGCGCATGCAGAAATTGGATCGTCTCGGGAGAAAGTTGACGGTGGGTCCACTCGAGCGCACGGCGGGCTTCGCCGTTGAACGCATCCAATGAAAGGTCGCCGATGGCGGCCTTGTCGTGGTTGCCGCCAATGCACAGGATTTCGGGGAAATCCCGGATCCGCTGGACGCATTCGTTCGGATCCGGTCCGTACCCGACCAGATCCCCCAGGCACCACACGGCATCGAACATCCCGGCGTCTTCGAGCACTGCGTCCAGGGCGGTGAGATTCGCATGGATATCGGAGACAACCAGGATCCGCATGATGAACCGGGAGAAGTCTACCCCGGGAGGGAGGAATAGGCAATCCCGACCGAAATTGAAATTCCTAAAAAATAGACAAGTCCTCGGGTGAGGGGGGCACCCGAAGACTTGTCTGGAAAAATTCTATCATAGGCAAGGGATTCGAAGATTAAACTATCGTTAATTTGAATCCGGTGTGGCCCGCTGAATGTGCGCATACCGGACGGCCTGGAATGAGATTCAGCAAAAATGCGACGCCTTTTTTATTACTTTTCTGTTCCAAGGCGGGATTGACTTGCGGGATTCTTATTGCGATCTTGTATCCCTTCGCGGATTTCCGACCAACGGGTCGGAGCCCTATTTTCGCTATATCTCCCATCGCGTATTCTATTGCCATTCGGCATTGGAAAAAGCCCGCCCAGCGAAATGTTCGGCGGGTCATTGAAATAATATTCCTAACAAAAACACCGATTAGAGTTCGCGGAAATACACGCGGTGGTTTTTATACGGCGTTCCGCCCATATTAATAAGGTCCGCGCGCATTTCTTTGGTCGTTTCCGCCACCTGGCACATCTCCCCGTATTTAAATTGCTGGTGGCGCATGTTGAGGGTTTTTTCCAGTTCCGTATAGAGCAGAACGTTCCCGCCGAGCCCCCGGTATTCCGGGAGGATCCCCGCGCCGTTGACCGCCATCCATTCGGTGCGGTTCACTTCGCGCAGAATGTCGATCAACGCCCGCGGAGAGGGAATGGGATCCAAAAAGGAAAACGGAGGAATGTATCCGCGGATGCGCTGCAGCGCGGCGGATACGTCGGGAAAGGCGATCACAAAACCGACCACGTCGTCCTCGTGGGCGATAATCTTCATGAAATCGAAGTTGATCAGTTGCGTGATATTGTCGATGACGAAATTCACCTCGCGATCCGACAGCGGGTAATATTCCCAGTTCTTTACGAAGGTCTTGTTGTAAGTGGTGATGAATTTCGGGATCCATCGCATCATGTCTTTGTTGGATTGGAATTGCAGCACGCGGAACGTGCCGCGCTTCTGCACTTTTTCCGCCAGACGGTAGACGCGTTCCGGAAAGGTGAACTTTTCGCGCGGGATGGCGCAGGTGATGAAATCCACCTCCTTGCGGAAACCGAGGGCTTCGATCCGGCGGGGGTAATAGGCGTGATTGTATGACATCATCATCATGGTCTGGCGGTGTTCAAAGCCGTCCACCAGCATGCCGTAGCCATCGAGCGGACCGAACCCCTTCGGCCCCAGCATCCCGTTTAATCCGCGATCGCGTGCCCATCGCTCGGCGGCGTCGAAAAGCGCCTGTACAACCTGCGAGTCATCGATGGTCTCGAACAGGAAGAACGAAGCCACCTTGCGACCATGGTACTTGTTGTATGGCTTGTTCTCCAGGACGGCGATCCGTCCCGCATCGGCTCCATCCTTCACGGCGATGAAGAAATCCGCATCGGAATGCTCGTAGAAGGGATGCTTCTTCCGGTTAAGCTGCATCGACAGATCGCCCCACATCGGCGGGACCCATTGTTTGTTCCCGGCGAAGATCGGGAATGGAACCCTGAAAAAGCGGATGACCTCCGACCGCTTGTTGGAATCGATTCGGTCGATTGTTATCACTGGCCTCTCCTTGGCCGTTCGATGGACTTGGTCCGGGCGGAAGATCTCCGCACGGCATTCCGCATCACGATTGCCAAACGCGGAAATTTCAAATCTCGCGGATGAACACCCGGTGGTTCTTGTGGAACGCCCCGCCGAGATTGGCGAGGTCCGAGCGCATTTCCTTGGCTGTTTCCGCCACTTGGCACAACTCGCCGTAATGAAACTGCCGGAAATGGCTGTTGATCGTTTTTTCCATCTCCGCATACATCAGCGCATTACCGCCGACCCCTTTAAATTCGGGGAGGATCCCCCCGCCGTTCAGCGCGAGCCATTCGGTCCGGGAGACTTCACGGAGAATATCCGGAATCGCCAGGGGTGGGGGAATATTGTCCATGAGCGCCACGGGAGGGACGTATCCGCGGGTCCGCTGCAAGGCGGCGGAGATGTCGGGGAAGGATAGAATGAACCCCACCACTTCATCCTTGTGGATCATAATTTTAATCAGATCCTGGTCGAGGAATTGCATAATATTATCGACGACGAAGTTCACTTCCCAATCGGTGAGCGGGTAATATTCCCAGTTGTTGACGAAGGCGGCATTATAGGCCTTGATAAAACTGGGGATCCAGTGGAGCAGTTCCTTTTTATTTTTAAACGAGAGCACCTTGAAGGAGCCGCGCTTGATCACCCGCTCCGCGATGGAACGCACACGCGCGGGGAGGACGAACTGATCGCGGTGGATGAGGCAGGTGATGAAATCGACTTCCTTGCGGAAGCCCAGGGCGTCCATGAAGCGGGGGTAATACGGAGGGTTGTACGCCGACATCATCATCGTCTGCCGGCGGTCGAACCCCTCGATCAGCATTCCGTAGCCGTCGAGCGGGCCGAACCCCTTGGGCCCCTGGATACCGGTCAATCCGCGTTGGCGCGCCCAATCGAAAGCCTTTTTGAAGAGGGCGTTCGCGGTTTCGGAATCATCGATGCATTCGAACAGGAAAAACGAGGCGAGCTTGCGCTTGTGATACTTGTTATAGGGTTTGTTTTCCAGCACCGCGATGCGGCCCGCATCCCGGCCGTCCTTGACGGCGACGAAAAAATCCGCGTCGGAGTGATCATAGAACGGATGCTTCTTCCGGTTGAGCTGCATGGCCAGGTCCGACCAGAGCGGCGGCACCCAGAATTTGGAATTGGCGTACATCGGGAAGGGGATTTTATAGAAACGGATGACGTCGGAGCGCTTGTTACTGTCGATTTGCTCGATGTGGAGCATGGGAACTCCTTTTCGTTTCGGGATGGGTTTTCCGTCGATTGCGTTCCGCTGGGCTGGCCGGAATGCGACTTCGAGCCGGCAGGCAAGACGATCCTTTATGGAGTCCGGCTTCGATTATGCCGGTCCGTTTTTATAAATGTATGTAACCGCCGTCCAATCCGTGCGCCGCTTCCATCAACACCTCGCTCAGCGTCGGATGGGCGTGAACGTTCCGCGCAATCGCTTCGATGCCGAGGCCGGCCCGATAGGCCAGCGTCAGTTCGGGCAGGAGCTCGGTCACTTCCGGGCCGACCAGATGCGCCCCGAGCAGCGTTCCGGTTTCACCGGCAATCAGTTTCACCCAGCCGCCGTAATCCCCAAGCCCCAGCGCCTTCCCGTTGGCCTGGAATGGGAATCGCACCGTTCGCACGGATATCCCCCGCGCCGCCGCCTGGGCTTCGGTCAGCCCGAAGGAGGCAATCTGCGGATGCGAATACACGGCCCGCGGAAGGAATTCGTACTCCAGGACAGCGCCGTCCTTCCCGGCGATGTTCTCCGCGCACGCCTTGCCCATTGCGGACCCGACATGCGCAAGCATCAGTTTGCCGGTGACGTCGCCGACCGACCAAATTCCCGGAACGTTAGTCGCCATGCGCTCGTCGACGGAGATGCGCCCTTTTTCCACGGCAACCCCCAAGGTTTCCAGGCCGAGGTTTTCGGAATTCGGCCGGAATCCGACAGCCACCAACACCTGTCCGGCTTCGAGCGATTCTTCCCCGGCGCCCGTTTGGATTTTCAATTTCACGCCAACACCGGAGATTTCAGCGGATTTCACAGTGCTGCCGGCGCGGATTTCGATCCCGCGCCGGGCGAACATCTTCGCGAGTTCCACGCTCGCCTCTTCGTCTTCCAACGGCGCGACCCGGGGCAGCATTTCCACAATGGTCACCGGAATGCCGTATGCGCTCCAGAGGGTTGCGAATTCGAGCCCGATCGGGCCGCCGCCGACGATGACCGCCGAGGATGGCGGCGTTTCCTGCAGGATGGCTTCACGGTAGGTGAGGATGCGTAAGCCGTCCGGCGTGAAACCGGGCGGAGCGGAAGGCCGCGCACCGGTCGCCACAACGATGTTCCTGGCCTGAACCGTTATCTCGCTTCCGCCATCCGGCGGGGTGAGCCTCACCACCCCCGGTTCGGAAATGCGGGCGGTTCCGCGCAGGATGTCTATCGCGTTTTTCTTCAGGAGGAATTCCACCCCCTTGACCATCCGGCCCGACACCTGGCGCGATCGTTTGACGGCGGCGGCGTAATCCACACGCACATCGCCGGTTTCGAAGCCGAATTCCCGGCCGCCGGTTTTCAGGGTACGGATGACTTCCGCGTTGCGCAGCAATGCTTTGGAGGGGATGCAGCCGACGTTAAGGCAGACGCCGCCGAGGAATTCCTTTTCCGCCACCGCCGTTTTCAACCCCAGCTGGGCGGCCCGGATGGCGCAGACGTACCCGGCAGGGCCGGCGCCGATGATGATGACATCGTACGGGGAAGCAGGCATACGATCTCCTATTCCAGGCGGTGGAACGCTGAAAATGCCGCTCCGATGGTTTCCGGAGCCGGGTTACCGCCGGCGCGAACATGCCGCTGCGCGGAGAGATCAGGGTCGGTGGGATTATAATTCCAAATGAGACCCGCATGCGAAAAACCCAATTTCTTTTCCTGCTCCTGATCCTGTTCCTTTCCCCGACGGAGGTTCGCGCCGCAGCAACCCCGCGCGTCCTGTGGCTGACGGCCGAGGGCGCGGTTTCCACCGTGATGACTGAATATATCGAGCGCGGAGTGGAACAGGCCGGACGGGCGGGGTACTCGCTTATCGTCCTGCAACTTAACACTCCGGGCGGGCAGATCGACTTGATGGAAAGGATCGTCACAGCCCTGAGGGAAAGCGGCGTTCCGGTGGTGGTGTATGTGGCGCCGCGGGGCGCCATGGCCGGGAGCGCCGGAACGCTTATCACGCTGGCCGGACACCTCGCGGCGATGGCGCCCGAAACGGCAATCGGCGCGGCCAGCCCGGTAGGATCGCAGGGCGAGGACCTGAATGAGACCCTGGCGGCCAAGGAAAAGGAAATCCTCAGCGCGCTGGTGCGGTCGCTCACCGAGGGGCGGCCTGCGGAGGCGGTTGCCCTCGCCGAAAGCACGATCCAGAGTGCCAAGGCGGTTTCTTCCAGCGAAGCGCTGGAGGCCGGGTTGATCGACATCATCGCCGACAGCCGGGAGGATCTGCTCCGTCAATTGAACGGGAGAACGGTCCGGCTGACCTCCGGCGCGGTGACGCTGGATACCCAATTCGCGGTCGTCGACGAATTGGATCTCAACTTCATCGAAATCCTGCTCGGGGTGCTCACCAACCCGAATATCGTTTTCATCCTGCTGGCAATCGGCGTGCAGGCGATCCTGATCGAACTCTCGCAGCCGGGCGGCTGGGTGGCGGGTTTCATCGGCGCGGTATGCCTGGCGCTGGCTTTCTATGGAATGGGTTTGCTTACCGTGAACTGGCTGGGGCTGGCTTTTATTGTCCTGGCATTCATTCTCTTCTTCATGGAATTCCAAACTCCCACGCACGGCGCATTGACCGCGGCGGGCACGGGGTCGTTCATCGCCGGTGCCTTGATCCTTTTTAATTCCCCGGTCACACCGGAATTCCAGCGCGTCTCCGTGCCGCTGGTTGTCGGAACCGGGATGGCGCTGGCGGCGGTGTTCTCGGTGGTCATCGGCGTTGCGCTTCGCACCCGGCGGCTGCCGCCGGCCGTGGGCCGTACGGTGCTGACCGGGAAACCGGGCGAGGTACGGGAAACGCTCGATCCGAAGGGAACGGTGCAGGCAGGAGGGGAGTTATGGAGTGCCGAAAGTGAGGACGGTTCGACGCTCGCGGCGGGTGATTGCGTGGATGTGGTCCGGGTCGAGGGCCTGCGGTTGATCGTGCGGAAGAAGCTGTGACCCGTCCGTCGATTCTGCTGACCAACGACGACGGCATCGAAAGCCGCGGGTTATGGGCCGCGGCGGAGGCGCTGACCCATGTCGGCGACGTAACCGTTGTTGCACCGAGCCAACAGTGGTCGGGCGCCGGGCGCAGCTTGCCAAGGACAACCTCCGGAAAAATCGGTGTCCGTGAAAAAGCCTACGGCGGAGAAAATCATCGGGTATATGCCGTCGATGGATCTCCCGCACAGGCCGTGCTGTACGCATTGTTCGATATCCTGCCATCCCCTCCGGCGATCGTCGTGGCGGGCATCAATTTCGGGGAGAACGTGGGATACGGGATCACCATTTCCGGCACGGTGGGCGCCGTACTCGAGGCGGCCGCCGGCGGCCTGCGGGCGCTCGCGGTTTCACAAGAGACGCCCGTGGATCAGAAGGAAGATCTCGGGTGTACCGTGGATTTTTCCGCCGCCGCATACTTTGCCAGGCTGTTTGCGGAAAAGATCCTCGCGTGGCCGGTGCCGTCGGATGTGGCGGCATGGAAAGTGGATGTGCCGCTGGGTGCCACACCGGAAACCCCGTGGACTCTGGCCCGGCTTTC
>Ga0315536_1000218_pt1 | contig 28992 bp, 29 predicted proteins | sample SalMarSW160230MG_FD_203093 | JGI IMG/M metagenome (GOLD analysis project Ga0315536, IMG submission 203093) | Salt marsh sediment microbial communities from the Plum Island Ecosystem LTER, Massachusetts, United States - Salt Marsh Sediment SW1602-30 ...
ATAGGGCCGATTGTCAACGTAGATCGTCGCCATGGGTCACTCTCCACGGGCACCGCTTCTCACGAATATGCCGCTCGAAATCCTCCCGGAAATATTTCAACGCGCTTTGCAAAGGCTCCATCGCTCCGGGCGCCAGCGCGCAAAAGGTCCGCCCCGGCCCCAGCAGCCGGGTGTGCCGTTCGAGACGCGCGAGGTGGTCCTCCCGGCCGCGCCCTTCTTCCAGGGCACGCAGGATTTTTTCCGTCCAGGGCAGCCCCTCGCGGCAGGGGGTGCACCACCCGCAGGATTCGCGCGCGAAGAACTTCTCGAGGTTGTGAACCATCCCCACCGGGCAGGTCCCGTCGTCGAGGACGATCATCGTTCCGGTCCCCAGCCGGCTGCCCGCCTTCTCGACGGATGCATAATCCATGGGCACGTCGAGGTGCTCTTCGATCAGGAAATTGGTGGATGCGCCGCCGGGAAGCAGCGCGCGGAACATCGTGCCCTCGCGCATCCCGCCCGCATGCTCCTCCAGAATTTCCCGGATCGGCGTCCCCATCGGCAGTTCCCACAATCCCGGCCGCTTGACCTTGCCGCTGGCGCCGTACAGCTTCGTCCCGCCGTCCGCGCTCCGGCTGAGCGCGCGGAACCATTCGGCGCCGCCCCGTATGATGTGCGGGATGTTGCACAGCGTCTCGGTGTTGTTGACGATCGTTCCCCCGCCCCACAGGCCGCTGGATTGCGGGAACGGCGGGCGGTAGCGCGGGACCGCGCGTTTTCCCTCCAGCGCATTAAGCAACCCGGTTTCTTCGCCGCACATATAGCGCCCCGCGCTGACATGCAGGCCGATCTCAAGGTGGAAACCCGATCCGAGAATATTCTTTCCCAGATAGCCCGCCCGGTAGGCTTCGGCGAGCGCCGCGCGCAATCCCTTCTCGGCGAGCTTGTACTCCTCGCGCAGGAAGATGAAGCCCTCCGCAGCCTGGATGGCGTAGGCGGCCAGGATCATCCCTTCGATCAATTGATGCGGATCGCCCTCCAGGAGAAAGCGGTCCTTGAAGGAACCCGGTTCCATTTCATCGGCGTTGGCGATCAAATATTTGGGGCGAAGCGCCTTCTCGCCCATCGGGACGTAACTCCACTTTGCGCCCGTGGGAAAGCCCGCCCCGCCCCGTCCGCGAAGGTTGGATTCCTTCACGATACCGGTCACCTGCTCCGGGGCGAGATTCCGGAGCGCCTGGCGCACGGCGTCGTACCCTCCGGAGCGTTCGTACCGCGCAAGATCCGGCGGTTCCTTCCCGGGCTGGATGTTTTTCGTCAACGGCCGTTCCATGTGTTCCTCACCGTCATTTATTTTCATCCTTGCGGATCCTCTTATGGATAACGGGCAAGGATCCGATCGGCATCCGCGGGATTCCAATCCGTGATCAGATCGTCGTCGATCATGAGCGCCGGGGCGCGGTCGCAGGCCCCCAGGCACGCCGAGGGAAGCAGCGTGAACCTGCCGTCGGCGGTGGTTTCACCCAATTGCAGGCCGAGCGTTTCGGACAGCCGCCGGACGATGTCCTCGGATCCCGCGATCCAGCAACTGACGCTGTCGCAGATCCGGATGACATGCCGTCCGACCTTGCGGCGGAAGATGAGCGGGTAGAAGGTCGCCACCTCCTCGAGTTCCTCCGCCGTCATCCCGAGGTACTCCGCCAGATCGCGCAGGACCTCGTTCGAAATCCAACCCCGGCGGCGTTGGACGATCTTTAAGGCATCCACGGTTCCCGACCGCTTCTTCGGGTACCGCCCCAAACCGTCATCCAGCGCGCGAATCTCATCTTGGGTCAGCATAACCTCGCTCCGGATCTCTTCACTAACGGTCCACGTCCGACAGCACGTAATCCGCGCTTCCCAGGATCGCAATCAGGTCCGGCACCATCAACCCGCGGCTGATCAACGGCACCATCTGGATGTGCGGGAAGGAGGGCGTGCGGATGCGGGCGCGGTAGGCGTGAATGCCGCCGTCGCTGATCAGGTAGTAGCCATTACCCCCCTTGGTCGCTTCGATCCCGGCGAACGCCTCGCCGGGCGGGATGACCGGCCCCCAGCTTACGCCCAGGAAGTGATCGATCAGGGTTTCGATGTCGTGCAGCGTGCGCTCCTTGGGGGGCGGCACGGCCAGGGGATGATCGGATTTATACGGACCGGCGGGCATCCGGGCCCGGCATTGTCGGATGATCCGCAGGCTTTGGCGCATCTCTTCTACGCGCACCGTTGCACGGTCGTAACAATCCCCGTGGGTGCCGACGGGGATATCGAACTCGAACTGGTCGTATCCGCCGTATGGGCGCTTCTTCCGGAAATCCCACTCCAAACCCGTCGAGCGCAGGCCCGGGCCGGTCATTCCCCATTCGACCGCTTCCTCGCGGGTGAACGCGCCGATCCCCTTCGTGCGGGCTGTAAAGATCCGGTTCCGCAGGACCAGGCCGTCGTATTCGCGCAGCCTCCCCGGCAGATAGCGCAGGAAATCGTCGACCAGCCGCTCCCATCCCCGCGGCAGGTCCGCGGCCACGCCGCCGATCCGGAACCAGCTCGGATGCATGCGGCCGCCGGTGATCGCTTCCACGATGTCGAAGATCCTTTCGCGGTCGTTGAAGGTGAAGAAAACCGGGGAAAGCGCGCCGAGGTCCTGCGCCAGAGTCCCATACCAGACCAGGTGGCTGGCCAGCCGGAAAAACTCGGCCAGCATGATGCGGATGACCTTGGCCCGGTCCGGAACATCGACTCCGGCCAGTTTTTCGACCGCCAGAAGATAGGCGAGATTGTTCATCGAGCCGCCGAGGTAATCGATGCGGTCGGTGTAGGGAATGTAGGAGTGCCAGGTTTGCCGCTCGGCCATCTTTTCCGCGCCGCGGTGGTGAAACCCGATTTCCGGAACCACATCCAGAATCTGCTCGCCGTCCAGCTGCAGGAGAAAGCGGATCACGCCGTGCACGCCCGGATGATTCGGCCCGAGGTTGAGGAAGATGTATTCGGAATTTGCCCCGCGCGATTTCATCCCCCATTCCTCGGGGTGGAAGCGCAGCGCCTCCTGCTCGCGGTCGACGCGCTCGGGCGGCAATTGAAACGGGCCCATCTCGGTCGCACGGGCGGGATGTTCCTTGCGCAGCGGATGGCCTTCCCAGGTCTGCGGCATCAGGATCCGCCGCAAGCCGGGATGCCCCTCGAATCCGATCCCGAACATGTCCCACACTTCACGCTCATACCAGTTCGCGGCGGGGAACAGATTCGTGATGCTCGCGGCGGACGGATGTTCCCCGGCCAGCGCCGTTTTAATGCGGACATCGGCGTTGCGGTCCATCGAGAGCAGGTGGTACACCAGGGTGAAGTCGCTTTCCGGCTGTCCCTCGCGCCGGGTGCGCGCGCGTTCGTCGAGGGCGGTCAGGTCATACAGCATCCGGTACGGCTGCGGCGCATCGCGCTTGAGGTATTGCAGAACCGGGGGCACCTGTTCGCGCGGCACCCAGACGGTCGGGATCCCGTCCCGGACCGTCTGCAGCAGAAATCCGGCATCCGGCCCGAATGCCCTCTGCAATTCCTGGAAAACGCCGTCGGCCGCCATGCTGTCGCTCACACCTCGTCCGGCCCGCGCAGGACGGCCGCCCGGCTGCGCGCTTCGCGCTTGGCATCGCGCTGCACGGGAAGCGGCGCGCGGGAGACTCCCTGCGGTCCGACAACCCAGCTCAGCGGTCTGCGCTCCGTTCCGACCGCGCGTTGCAGCAGGGTCAGCCCTTCGATGAAGGCATACGGATTGGGCGGGCAGCCCGGCACGTACACGTCCACCGGCAGGAATTTATCCACCCCCTGGACCACGCTGTAAATGTCGTACATACCGCCGGAGTTTGCGCACGATCCCATCGAGATCACCCAGCGCGGCGCCATAAGCTGCTCGTACAGCCGCTGCACGACGGGCGCCATCTTAAGGAACATCGTCCCGGCGATGATGATCATGTCGGCCTCGCGCGGGGTGCCGCGGATGATCTCCGAACCGAAGCGCGCCAGGTCGTATTTGCTGGTGAGGCTGGTGGCCATTTCGACAAAACAGCAGGAGAGCCCGAACCCGAAAGGCCAGATCGAATTCTTGCGTCCCCAGGCGAGAAGCTGTTCCAGCCGCACGAGCAGAATCGACCGGTGGACCGCTTCCTCGAGGCTTTCCGGGTGCCAGGGACGCGATGCATCCGACTCCCCGGTTTCGGGGAAGGGGTTATTGGTCTTTGGCATCACGGTGCGATTCCTCCTTACGCCATTCCAGGGATTTGCGCCCGATCGAACCCCAATCCAACGCGCCGATCCGCGCCAAGTACGCCAGCGCCGCCAATAAAACCGCGATGAAGAACGCCATCTCGGCGTACCCGGCCCAGCCCGTATCGCGGATGGAAACGGCCCAGGCGTAAATGAATACCGCCTCCAGGTCGAACAGGACGAAGAACACCGCCACGAGATAGAATCGGATCGAGAACCGGACGCCGACCGTACCGGTTGGCACAATTCCCGATTCGTACGGTTCCCCGGTCGCCCTCCCGGAATGGCGTTCCCCGAGGACGGAGGATATTCCGAGAGTGGCGGCCACCATGATAAGCACGGCGGCAGCATACACTCCTAATGGCCAGATAACTTCCAAAACAGGCGTCTGCATGGCGATCATCCTCTCCTTCCCGCAGGCATCGCAAAGAGCGGAAGCCGGCCCGCCGGTCTACGGCCAGCGCCGCTTGACGTTCACCGCGGGCAGCGCCCCGACCTGTTCTTTGCCCAGCTTCAGGAAGACCGTGCGGTCGGCAATCCGGTCGATCTGATCAACCGGGATCGTGATATCGCGGGGGTCCCACAGATGGCCCTTGCGGAGGACAAGGTGGGTGATGTGGAACCGTTCCGGCTCGACGATAAATTCGTCCACCTCGCCGACGTATCCATCCCGGGCCTCCACCCGCGAACCGCGCCGGACCGCCAATTCGCCCGGCGGGATTTGTTCATGTTCGAGGGTGACGCCCGCCATGGCCGGTACGCCGTACGGCTGCATGAACAAGGTCCCGCTGACATCGTAGGGGATGAATTCGGACTCGGAAAATATTTCCATCTTCGTAAATTCCGCGCCGGTGCAGGAGAGACGGATCGTCCCGGGGTTGCTGGAAAGGATCCGCTCGACCGGCACCAGGCGGGTGAGGATGGAAGCCCCACCCTCCTTCACCGCAACATGCGTGATCTGATCGTTTACGGGGTTCAGGATCGCCGCACTGGAGCGGCCGCACCGGCCGTCCGTGCACAAGACCTCGGCATCCACTGGAATATCCATGATTTCCCTTTCACCGCCCCGGGCCGCAGATTTCGCCCCGGCTCAACGCAAGGCCTGCATCGTCTGGAGATAATCGATGACGTTTTCGCGGCTGAGCACGCCCTGGATCCTGCCGCCGGTCATCACCGGAAGCTGGTTGACCCCGTCACGGTTCATTTCCTGCAAAGCCTCCCACAATTCCCCATCCGGAGAGACCCATTTCATTTTTTCCGCCGGGATCATCGCCTGGGAAACCCGGGTAGACGGCCAATCCGGGCGGGGAACCTCGCGTACCTTATGGAGGGTCATGAGGCCCGCGATCACACCGGCCTTTTCCACGATGAAGAACCGCTTTCCCGCACCCAGGATGTGATCATCGGCCAGCCGCTGAAGCGTGATATCGGCGGGAATGGTGACGTAATTGCGGCCCATGATCTGCGAAACCTTATGACCGGCGAGCAGCTTGCGCAGAGTCTGCTGCTGCACTTCCCCGGTGGACGCGTTCCCCAGAAACCACCCGATGAAGATGATCCACAATCCGTTAATGAAGGATCCGAAGAAGATCAGCCAGACTCCGACCAGGATGAAAAGGAAAGAAACCACTCGGCCCAACGTGGCGGCGATCAGCGTGGCGCGGTCGAAATTATCCGTCACCCCCCATACGACGGCCCGGAACACGCGCCCGCCGTCAAGCGGAAACCCCGGAATGAGATTGAACAGCAACAGCGAAAGGTTGATGTAGGTAAGGTACGTCACGAGCGCATGCAGCGCGGGAACCCCGGTCGTCAGCGGCTGGAGCACGGCGAAGAAAACCGCCAGTAACAGGCTTACCATGAGGCCCGACGATGCAACCAGAAAATCCACCAGCGGCCGTTTGGGCTCCTCCTCAATCTGGGAAACTCCGCCGAAGAGGAAGAGCGTAATCGCCCGGACCGGGATTCCGTTGCGGATCGCGGCCACCGAATGCCCCAGCTCATGAAGCAGTACGCTGAGGAAAAGCATCAGCGCCGTGACGGCGCCGAGCAGCCAATACTCCCAAAGCGGCCAATTCGCGTACTCGGACGGATAATAGGAACTGGCGAACAGCCACGTGAATAGGACGAGGATAAGAAACCACGAATAATCCAACCGAATGGGAATACCGAAGAATCTGCCGAGGGAAACCGCATTGGACCGCATCTCGACTCCTTTACAAACGAACCCTTTCGCCGTCCACTTTAATCCGGGTTGGGACTTTTTCTTCCGCCTTCCAGACGTCCGCCGCGCACCTGCCTGACGCGACCGCCATGCCTGGAATTGGAACCCAATGCCTACCGGCGGATTCGAATCCGATCCAACACCGGCAGAAGCCAGCGATCCCCGCCCCACCAGCCGGCGATCCGCCAGGCAAGCATCAACCCGATTTCCATGACCAGCAGGATCGGATTGGTGCTGACGGAACCGGCCAGAAGATAGTTGAAATTCATAAATCCTCCGAAGAAGGCGGCCAGGCCGGTCAGGATCCCCAGGATCAGCCCCACCCCGACGAGCAGTTCCCCGAACGCCACCACATAACTCCAGATGTTCACCTGCGGAAGCACAGCATTCTGGATGAACCAGGCATACCAGGATTGGACACTGGGATGCTCACCGGTTGCCAGGCTGACGGCATTCTTCAGAAAACCGCTCAGCGCGACTCCGGCGTTGCTGCCCACCCAATTGGAGTTGGTCACCTTTCCCCAACCCGCCGTCAGCCATTGCCAGCCCACATACAACCTTACGATCAGCCAAAACCAGGCCCAGCGCTTATCCAATACAAACCGGTCCGCCCAGGATGATCGCACTTCATTTTGAGTTGTCATTTTTTCCTCACGCTTCCACGGGCGGTCCATCCCTGCGGGGCGGAACCGCCCGTCGGTTCAGTTACTTCCCGGGAGATGAGATGCCCAAAGTTACCATTGCCCGGCGGACGCTCTCTTCCGGGTTAACCTTGACTTGGATATCCGCCAAACGGCCGTTTTCATCGACGAGGAAATGGCTGCGCACGTTGAACCCGGTTCCCCAAACACCGTATGCCTCCGCCGTCCGGTGGCCTTCATCCACCAGCAAATGAAACGGCAGGTCGTACTTGGTCTTGAACCGTTTATGGCTGGCAAGGTCGTCGGGGCTGATCCCCAGAACCACCGCACTCCGCTCTTCAATCTGGGCGTACCGGTCGCGGAAACCGCAGGCCTGGGTCGTGCACCCCGGAGTGTCATCCTTCGGATAAAAATAGACCACGACCCGCCGACCGCGGAACGCGGAAAGCCTGACCCTGGAGCCGTCGTCGGCGGTTAATTCGAAATCCGGAGCCGGATCGCCGATTTGGAGTTTTTGTGCCGCCATGATTCCTCATTTCCGGAGCGGTAGGCCCATATTTGCTCCGCAAATAACATAGTAGCGGCTGCGCCCCGGTTGAAAAATTGGAATTTGAGAGGGTTTATTGGCATGGAAACAATATACGCGGACGGATTGCCCCGCCTTCCATTATGATCGGAATGCGCAATGGGCCCATCGGATCCTCAGCCCCATCCGGAGGAACGGCGTTCCGCCGGCGCAGGAAAAACCAATGCCATTTTTCAGGGAGCGGGTAAAGTCAATGCTCCGCGATGCCCGTTCCGCCGGAGGTAATACTCCGCGGCAGGCATTTTGGACGGGGGATTCCGTGCGGCACAAAACAGGACGGGCGGACTGGATATAAAAAATTTTTTTCAGGACATAATTGGACAGAGTGTTCGAACGAGCTGAAGGATTCTCTCCGGATCGGCGGGTTTCACCAGATACCCCATAACCCCGTTGGCCCGGGCTTCCGCTTCCACTTCGGGGGATCCGTTGCCGGTAAGGAAAAACACCGGAAGGTCGGGGTGCAGATTCCGAACCGTCTTGAGCAGCTTCAATCCATCGATCTCCGGCATTTTATAATCGAGAATCATCAAGTCAAAGGGCCGGCCCTGCAATTGGATCATGCCCTTCGGCGCGTTTTCAGCGAACTCCACCTCGTAACCGGCGCTGCGCAGAATGAGAACCAGGGTCTGGCGGAGATTCGAATCATCGTCCACCACCAGGATTGTTTTTCCGGATGCCATTTCGAGATTCCTGCCCGGGGCGGGGAATCCGTCCCCTAGTTATTTTATTCAGAATATTCCGGGGAAAACATTGGTAAGGGTTGGAATTTATCGGCTCTAGCGCAATGAAGCGCGGAAATCATGTGACGAGGCGGTATCCCACGTCGCGGACGGTGATGACATACCGCGGATTCCGCAAATCGGATTCGAGCGCCTTGCGCAATTCGTGCGCCTGTCCGCGCGCCAGTTCCCGCGCCTCCGCCCGCGACAGGTCGTATCCCTGCGCCTCCTGGACCAGCACCTCATACGTCACCGGCTCGGGGGAATGCCGTAGAAGCGAAACCAGAAAATTAAACGTGGACGGGGGAAGCTGGATCGTGCGGCCGTCCACTTGGAGAGTCCGGGTGTGAAGATCGAGGGTGAACGTTCCGCGCTGGAGATAGCGCGCGTCCCGGGGCGGCGACGCGCTTTCCGTTTGCGGGGCGGCCGGATTTTCTATTTGATGCAATTCATCCAACAGCTCGTGCAGCTGGGAGGTGATTTCCCGTCTGCGCAAGGGAAGGCGTTGATCCTGCAGTGTATCGCGCATCCTTTTAACGATGATTTCCGGATCGATCGGCTTCAAGAGGTAATCGTTGGCCCCCAGCCGGACCGCCTGCATCGCCGTTTCGAGGGTGGCGTGCGCTGTGAGGATGAAAATCGGCATGGCCGGGTATTTGGAGCGCACTTCCGCCAGAAGCGTGATTCCGTCCATGTCGGGCATCTTGATGTCGAGGAACGCCAGTTGAAACACCCCCGCTTCCAGGTAGCGAAGGGCTTCCGCGGCGCTCCCGGCGGTGATGACCTGGCAACCTTCGCGCTGAAGGATCATGGACAGCGACTTGCGCAGATTGGGTTCGTCGTCCACGATCAGGATCGAAGAAACCTGGGACATTGGATCGCCGTGCTCCAGTACACGCAAATTCCACGAGGCGAATAAATCCCGGCCGGATCCACACGGGCCGCCTTCCGGTTGCCGCCGACTCCCCACTGCCGCTCGCCGCGCTTTCGGCCGGATTTGCCGGAGTAAAACCAATTTTACCAATATTAGCTGGGCCCGGCAAAGCCGGTGCGGCCGAGAAACAGTTCGGGATTTCGAATCCCCTTGCGCTGCATCTGGGAGAGGCCGGTTTTCCGTTCACGGTTTTTTTAAAATGGAAATAATCATCAAATCGGAATATGATGGGTATCGAACGGAAACACCAATGCGGCCGGGGGGGGTTGGAAGAGGCCAGGCAGCGCCACGATCGAAGAAAATCCACCATTCGAATTCCGGGAATTCCAAAGGGCTTGCGATGACCAAAAAGAAGGAACGTTCCGGTAAAAACCGTGCCGCGGCCGCCCGTCAACCGTCAAAGCAGGCTGTAAAAGCGGCGTTCCCCCAGCGCCAAACCGGCTCCCGCCGGACCACCACTCCGCGTGCCAAACCGCGGGACACGTTCCTGATCACGAGAACGGGCATTGATATCGCCGAACGCAGGTCATCTGAAAAACCGATCCAGGACTTGGCACGGCTCCCCGAGGAAAATCCCCATCCCGTTCTGCGGGTCGACCGGCAGGGAAGGGTCCTGTACGCCAACCCGGCCTGCCGCGAAATAGGGCTGGAGCCTTTCTCGGAACCCGGATGGAGCATCCCGCCGGAATGGATGGCAATATTGGATGCGGCGTTTGCCGCGGGCGGCCAACGGGAGGCCGACCTTGCGGTGGGCCGAAAGGTGCTGCTCCTCACCGTTGTACCCGTGGCGGCGGAAGGCTATGCCAACCTGTACTCGATCGACGTCACCGACCGAAGGCGGAAGGAAGCCGAACTGGCCCAGATCAACCGGACCCTCAAAGCCGTCAGTGAGAGCAGCCAGGCAATGATGCGGGCCCGAAACGAAAACAATTTAATGGAATCGACCTGCCGGATCCTTGTGGAATGCTGCGGCCATGCGATGGTGTGGATCGGGATGGCCGAGCAGGACGAAGGAAAGACTGTGCGGCCCGTCGCCTTTTCCGGTTTCGAGGAGGGCTACCTGGAAACGCTGCACATCACTTGGGCGGATGACGAGCGCGGCCGCGGCCCCACCGGTACGGCAATCCGGACCGGAACGGTCAACCAATGCCGGAATATGCTGACCGATCCCGCCTTTGCGCCCTGGCGCGGCGAGGCGCTCAAACGCGGGTATGCCTCGTCGATCGCCGTGCCGCTCATCGAAGAAGGGCGGGCGTTCGGCGCAGTGATGATCTATTCCCGGGAGCCCGATCCGTTTTCGGAAGAGGAAGTAAATCTGCTCAGGGAGCTCGCCAACGATCTGGCCTATGGGATTCAGAGCGTCCGGACGCGCGCGGCGCGGGATGCGCTTCTGCTCCAGGTGGAGGAACAACGCCGGCTGGCCCAGGCGCTGGTCGACGAACTGGAATCACAGGTCAAGGCGCGCACGCGCGAGCTGGAGGAAGCCAACTCCTACAACCGCGGCCTGATCGAGGCCTCGATCGATCCGATGGTGACGATTACCCCGGACGGGAAGATCGGCGACGTCAACGCGGCTACCGAACACATCACCGGCTTTCCGCGTACGGAACTGATCGGCAAAGATTTTTCCGATTATTTCACCGACGGAGAGAAGGCCCGGGCCGCATACCGGCGGGTGTTCGACGAAGGCAGGATCAGCGATTTCGAGTTGGAGATTCGCCGCCGGGACGGCCTGATTACGCCGGTGTTGTACAACGCTTCGGTGTACATCGACGAAACGCACTCGGCCAAAGAGGTCATCGCCAGCGCCCGCGACATCACCCGCCGCCGGCAAGCCGAAGAAAGACTCCGGGAGAGCTTCCGCCGGATAGAGACTGTGGCGGATATTTCACACCTGCTGGCCGAGGCCGGACCGAATTATTCCGCGGTTCTGTTGAAGGTCGCCGAGCGGACGGCGGGGCTGGTCGGCGGTACCTGCCGGATCCACCTCCCGGGGGAAGAGGGAAAGCTGACGCTTGCGGCGCGATACGGCAAAGCGCCATTCGATCAGCCGGAAAGCCTGGTCGACGGGGTGTTCCAAACCCGGGAAACGCTTTTCTTCCCGGCCGATCCGGCGGTGGTATCACTACCCCGCGACGCGTCCTTCGGGATGATTGCACCATTGATGTTCCAGGAAATGGTCCTGGGCACGCTGACCATCTCGCGCAACTCGCCGCGGGGGCCGATCAAACCGGAGGAGATCACCCTGATCCATACCGTCGGGGATAGAATCGCGGCCGCCATCACCAACTCGCACCTGTACAGCGACCTGAAAAATGCGCTGGCCGAAGAACAAAAAGCCCGCCAACAACTCATGCGGGCCGAAAAACTTTCCGCCATGGGGCGTCTGCTCGGTTCGGTGGCCCACGAACTGAACAACCCGCTCCAAACCATTAAGAACTGCCTGTATCTGATCCAGCAGGAAGCGCCGACCACCGCTTCACTTCAGAGCTACATTTCCATGGCCTCATCCGAGACGCAACGGCTGGTACACCTGGTGGCGGAACTGCGCGATCTGTACCGGCCGCGGGCGGAGAACCCACCGAGCCTGTGCGACCTTGTCGATATTCTGCACGAAGTCCGGGCTCTCATGGAACAACCGATGCTGGAGGGAAAAGTCCGTTGGGAACAGACGGGGGAAGCGAAGGGCTGCCTTGTGCGCGGCGAAAAGGAACGGATCCAACAGGTATTCATCAACCTGGCGACGAATGCTATCGAAGCGATGCAACCGGACGGCGGCACATTGACGGTCGCGTTGATTTATTCGGAGGATGCGCGGGAGGCCGGGGTGGTCTTCCGCGATACCGGACCGGGGATCCCATCCGGGCTGATCAGCAGCCTGTTCGAGCCCTTCATCACCACCAAACCCAGCGGATTGGGGTTGGGTCTTTCCATCTGCTACGAGATCGCGCAGAAACACGACGGACGCATCAGCGTGGAAAACGCACCGGGGAGCGGCGCGGTATTCACCTTCTGGATCCCGCTGGCCGCCGGCGGAAGCAGATCCGGGCCATCCGCCCCCTGACCGGCACGCGATGATTCAGGGGGCCGTTCTCCGGCGGGAGCTCTCCACCGGGGTTCGTGATTCGGCGGATTTCCTCCACCGGAACTCCTTTTTCCGCCCACGCCGCCGCCGGCGTATCATCCACGCTTTTCCCGTGTCGAACCACCGTGCGCCGAAATCTCGATCGAAATCAGAAGCCGGTCTATGGTTTGGGCGTCTTTTCGGGAACCGTGCTGAAAAGGGAGCGGATCTCATCGATACAGCCGCGTTCGCAAAGGACAGTAACCGTATCCCCCGCCGAAATGATCGTATCTCCATGCGGAATAAGCAAATCCCGCCCCCGCCGGATAAGCACCATCACCGCCCCCCGCGGCAGACCCAGCCCGACTACGGTTTTTCCGGAGGCCGGAAAACCGGCGGGAATCGGTAAATCGATAAATTGCGCGCGTGAATCGGCGACCACATTCGTCCGTTCCGAACGTTGACGGGCTTCCTCCCGGCGCATGGTTCCATACTCGTATGCCCGGATCATATCGTTGCGCCGAACCACTCCCACCAAGCGCCGCGGGTCTTCACGGGCAACGACCGGCAGGCGCGAGAGATCGCGGGGCGCCATGCGCCGCAACCCGGTGCCCACGGTTTCGTCGGGATACACGCTCACCAAATCGCGGGTTGCGATATCCTGCACCTGGAGTTTATCCTCGGATTCCGCATCTTCCTGGGCGACCCGGCGAAAATCTTCCAGCGAGACCATTCCGAACAAGGTTCCGTCTTCGTTGAGAACCGGAAAACCATGGCGGCCCGTGTGAATGAATTCTCCGGCCAATTTTGCCACCGGCATATCCCACGGAACGGTGACCGGCTTTTGCACCATTATTTCCTCCACCCGGACGGTTTCCATCACATCCAAATCCAGCCCGTGCTTCAACCGGATCCCGCGACGCGCAAGTTTAAGGGTGTAAATGGATTCATGGTGCAGCCGCTCGGCAAGAATGAGGCTCACAATAACTCCCGCCATCAGGGGAACGATCATCCGGTAATCATTGGTCATTTCAAAAACGATCAGGATGGCCGTGAAAGGCGCGCGGGCGGCTCCGGCGAAGACCGCCGCCATTCCGACTACGGCAAACGCGCCGGGCCCGGCCGTCGCCCCGGGCGCGAAGTGTTCCACAACCGTTCCGAAGGCCCCGCCGAGCGCCGCCCCAAGAAAAAGCGATGGCGCGAAAACGCCGCCCGAGTTGCCGGAACCGAGTGTGAAGGAGGTGGCCAGCGGTTTTAGGAAAACCAGCGCCAACAGCAGGCCGAAGGGGAGGTTTCCCTGCAGGGCATTCTCGATGGTGGTAAAACCGGCTCCTAATATTTCCGGAAGGTTGGCATTGGCGGGGAAACCGCGGGGCAGCTGCAACACCACAGGATAGACCAATGCCGATACGCCCAGAAGCAACCCGCCGATGGCGGGTTTAATGGCTTCCGGAATCCGCCACCGATCGAAGAGATCCTCGGATCCGTACAACAACCGGATAAACCCAACGGCGACCAGTGCGGCAAGAACCCCCAATAGCACGTAGAGCAGAATCTCCCAGTGCGTTTTTATGTTGTAATTGGGTATGGCAAAGGCGGGATAGTCGCCAAGGAACACGCGCGATACGGTGCTGGCGGTTATGGCCGATATGATGACATTCCCCAGGTCGCCGATATGCAATTCACCGAGGATGATCTCCATGGCAAAAACGACACCGGCGATGGGCGCGTTGAATGTGGCGGCAATACCGGCCGCCGCGCCGCAGGCAACCAGGTTTCGAAGCCTGGCTTCGGAAAGGCCCAGCCATTGCCCGATGGTTGAACCCAACGCGGCTCCCACCTGGACGATCGGTCCCTCCCGCCCGGCGGAACCTCCGCTTCCGATGCAAAAAGCCGAGGCGATTATTTTGGCGATAACGACCCGCGGGCGGATCCGTCCGCCGCGCAGGGCGATCGCCTGCATGACTTCAGGCACACCGTGCCCTTTGGCTTCTTTGGCAAAAAAAGCGATGATCGGGCCTGCGATCAAACCGCCGAGTGCCGGAATGAGAACGACCAATCCCAACCCCAAAAATCCCAGCACGGATTTCCCACCGAAAAAAAGCAGGTTTTGAATCCAGGAAATCATCCGGATGAAAAGCACCGCCCCCAATCCGGTGCCTGCGCCGACGATCATGGCCGTACCGATCAGGATGGCCGTTTCGGAAGGTTGCAGCCGGTCCAGCAGGCTGGTAAATAATTTTCTCGCGTTCGTCATATTCCTATCCCTCGGAATGAATATAGCCGGCGTCATCCGCGCTGGCGCACTATTCGACTTGCCGGAGCTCCCACTCCGCGCCGGTATCAAGCAGCGGGAAAAGAGCGTTCAGTTTATACCACATCGCCTGGGCCGGAGCCCTTGACGGAGTGTGTAGACATGCGCACCCGATGCATCAACTTCTCCTGCCCGATAAATGCCGTCCCCAAGCCGCTGGTCGATGCCTACTTGAAAAACAATCCGGTCATGCGTTTGGCTTGGGAGAAAAGCGGTTATCGTTTGGATCTATAGGCAAAAAAATTTTAAAGCGGCGAGGATACCTCTACTTTTATAGCGCGGCGGTCAGTTCGCGATACCGCGGCTGAACAGCAGCCACAGCCCGGCGATATAGAAAATTATGAGCGCCAGCGCGTCCACCTCGATAGACAGCACCCGCCTTTCCAGTCGCGCCAGGTTGCCGATTAGGCCCAATCCGGTCATCAGCAGGCCAAGCATTCCCACCACGATAAACGCCGGGTCGATCACGCCCAGGAAACGCCCCCGCAGGTAAAACACATCCGTCAAACCAATCGCCAGCATATTGAACATATTGCTGCCGAACAGGTTGCCGATGGCCATGTCGTCGGCGCCGAGCCGGACGGCGGCAATGGTCGTCACCATTTCCGGCAGCGAGGTGACGAGGGCCACCAGGGTCGTGCCGATGAAGGTCGTCCCCAATCCGGTGATCTCGGCGATCTCGGCGCTGGATTGCACCATCAGCGGCGTCACGATCATCAGCCCCAGGGCGGCGAGCCCGAAGCCGGTCAATCCCCTCCGCAGCGACGGAATCCCCTGCGGAACGGCGGAGGTTTCGGAATCGCATACCACCGTTTTCGGTTGATTGGCCCGGATCAGCCAAACACCGATCACATAAGCAAGGACGATGAACAGGCTGTCCAGGCCCACCCAGCCGATTTGGATCTCGATATCCGCCAGAATGAAGAACACCACCAGGCCGATCAGAAACATCGTGATACTGCCGGTTAGGGCGTGTTTGAGAGCCGCCTTGCGCAGGATCCGGTTCTTGCGGTGCAATAGGTCCAGGATTGCCAGCAGGAACATATTGAACATGTTGCTGCCAAGCAAGCTGCCGGCCGCCAGGTTGGGCACCCCCTGCGCCAACGCGCTGATGGTGGTCAGCACTTCCGGCAGCGAGGTGGCTCCGGCCAGCAGCAGAATGCCGACGAACATGCCGCCCAGCCGGGTGCGGACGGCGATCACATCCCCGTACTTTGCCAGCTGCGTGGCGGCAAAGACGATAAGCGCCGAACTGATAAGAAAAACAATCCAAACCATATCAAGCCTTCCGGGGTTGCGGCGGCACGCCGCGCACGACCGCCAGCGGCCAGGCGGCAAACACTCCGGTGTTCGGCCCGTCGAGGTCGGTGACGACCTGCTGTGTGGCACGCAGGCAGGCGTTCACCAGTTTTTTCCCCTGCACAATGACAAACAGGGTCAGGTGCCCTTGTTCGGTGAATCCCGGACTGGCGAAGACGTAGCGCATGGGCACGGGTTGCTTGCGCAAGCGTTGGATCCCGGTGCTTTCCACGATGGTCGCCCCGCAGACTCCGATGGCCTCCCAGGCCGCCAATACATCATTCAACTTGTCGGGATCGTCCAATACGAGCATGATCATATACATGGGATCGCCTCCGAACTTCGGCCGTTCCGCGCCGGTTTGCGAATTCTCCGCGCGGCGGGGCCGCGGGAAGTATAACAAAAGCAGGAGCCCAACCCCGTCTCCGGCTAAAGCCGCACCGGGAGCAGGCGCCAAAACTCATTCCAACCTGCGCGCGCGGCGAAGGTTTGCACTTCCGGCATTGGATACAAAGCCGCTATTGGCCTTCCGCGATCAATCCCGGCGGCTGGTCCGGCCCCCCGTTCACGCTCCCGTTGCCGCCATATCGCAAGACCGATGGCAATGGGCTGTGCGGGTTTATGGTCGCCACAGCAAGCAATGTATGAAAAAGGGGAACCGCAGGATTCTCTCCGGCAGACTCTTTTACCGGCGGGATTTGGATTCCACACCAGGGCTCCGGCCAAGTCCGGGCCGGGGCAGAGGCCCTCCGGACGATGAGAGGCCTTTGGATATTCGCGAGATTTTCTTGATTATGTAAAGATCCTACAATTTTCTTTCCGGAAGTATTCAAGCCCGGAAATCATAGGGAGTGCCGTCGCAGACGAAATGGCATACCTCGCCAAGCCGGAAAGAGTAAAAAAGCAAATTCGGCCCGCAGTGAAAATAATGGGGATGGTCGTTCTTGGGAAACGTATCCGGCGCGTCCGACAAAATGGGAAGAGGAGAAATGAATTTAACTTGGGAAACGCCGGGCGTCCGCCGGAGGATCAATGCTTTTTCTTTTTCTGATTTTTCCAAGCCGCCTCGGCGGCCCAGGCCACTTCCGTCGGCGGCTCGAATCCCTGCAGAACATGCAACAATTTTTCAATGGTGTCATCGGTGTGGCCGTTGTCCGCCAGAACGTGGAGAACATGCCGAGCCCCTTCCCGGATCCGCATGGAATCGAAACACTCCTTCAGTCCCCAGAGCAGGGGTTCCAAACAGACGGGCCCCATGGCAATCAGCCCCTTGGCGGCGAGCCACCGCACTCCGAAATCATCATCCTCCATGGCATTCACCAGATCCGCCGCCGTTTCGGGATCGTGCATTTGGCTGAGCGCTTTCGCCGCCTGCCAGCGCACATTCGCGCTGGTGTCTTCCAGCGAAGACAGCAACACCGGCAACGCCGCCCGGCCGAACCTCAGTATTTTTTCCCGCGTCTCGCCGCGTTTCCGGGAATTCAAATCACGCAAACCATCCGCCAGGATTCGGGCTTCCATCATCCGAAGGCGTTCCGTGGGATCGGCGTTCAATTCGTTTTCAATGGCCATCTTCGCCGAGGTCAATTTTTCCGATTTACTCATGGAAACCTCCTGAGGCGGTTCCAGCTTCCGTTCCCCGGCCGCGTGCCGAAAACCGCAATCTTGAGGCGGCTTCCAATGCCCCCGATTCTCTTCGGCCGGGAAATCGGAAGTCGGCGGAAAACTCCGGCATCGATGCCCTGCCCCTCCGGAAAGTCTCCCGGCCGGAAAGACGGCCGGCCTGATCCATGATACGGAGCCACCGGTCCATCCGGGCGATCACGCGCTATTGCGTCAGCCACCCCGTCAGGAAAAGGATGATCACGCCCAGCCCCGCCTGGACCCATGCCAAAGCAACAAATCGGTTCCAAACCTTCTGCCGGTCGGGTATCGGTTTTGAGAGTCCGCGCGCGAGGAACAGCCATACATATACGCTAACCAGAATCAGCAGCACGATCACGATATGCTTTGCGTACGCCGCCGGAAGATTCAGATCGTTGAGCATATCGAAGGTCTGAAACCAGCCGGTGATGCCGACCGCTACACCGCCGATAATGAACCAGGGCAGGTAACGTCCGGTGAATTTTTTAAGGAATTTTATCTGCTCCTCGATTCCCAGCTCGCGAAGGGCGGGAATAACCGCCAGCGCGAGCAGGAAAGCCGCCCCCACCCAGAGATTGATTCCCAGCAAATGAAACGCAAATGAAGCGCCGAGAATAGTCATCGGATTCCTCCTGTGAGTCCCTATGAAATGCGAATTGAGCCGGCCGCGATCGGTTTTTCGGCCACCGTCACATCCGGTTCTCCTTCGCGCGCGGATCATCGATCGCACGAAGCCCGTGACCGAAGAGCAACTCTTTCTCCCATTCCGGGAAGGTCCGGCGGGTGCGGGTGCGGAGTATACGGCTTTTTTCGATCCTGCAATAATCATATTGGGATTTTATGGGTGAAAGAATGGAAATATTTGGGAATAATTTGGGTGTTGAGAACATTTTCACCCCTCCGTACACCGGCTGATTCCTCAAAACCTGCATGAAAGTATTCGTCCTGGACCCCCTAAAAAAACCGCCCGGGATATCGAACGGAAACGCACGTCAACAGATATTCCCCGCGCAGAACCCCTGCGGGAAAAATGAACCGCCCGTCGCGAATGGGAAAAACGGTTTCCGGCGTTTCTATCCTGTTCCGCATCCCAAACCGAAAAGGGCGCGGCGAGGCGCCAATCGGCGAACAGTTCCAGTGACTTCTCCACGACCTCCGTGATCTAGCCGGGCGGGATAACTCCCAGAATGTCGCTTGGCGCGATTTCCTGCATGCGCCGCCTAGGCAAAGGAGGCTTTGCGTGCTCGCATCTTTGCCGGCACGTCGAACAGAGCCGCGTCCCCGGCGACGGCCAGATAATTTACATCGGCGATTTCGCCCGGCGCGGCGGCTTCTCCCTTCCCGCTCAGCGCTTTCAGGGCAACCTCGCTGGTGACAATTTCCGCGAGGCTATCCTTTTTTCCGCGCCAGGCAAGTCGGGATGGTTTTATATTCCAGGGCGGTACGCGAGGGCGTGCCGATGGTGCACGACGAATCGACGACGCTGAAACGGGTTCCCATGGTCTCCCGTGTGCGCTTCAGTGGACAACCAGCACAGGGCACAGAGCGTGCTCAATGACGCGTTCGGTTACTTCGCCGATTAATATCCGTTGAAGACCGTGGCCTCCGACCTTGCCGATGACGATCAGATCCACGCCCTGCTCCCGGGCCAGTTCCGTGATCTCCTCATGCGGCTCGCCGATGCGGATCGTCTGCTCTGATTCCAGTCCGGTTTCCGCGGCCAGGCGGGACAGATAATCCAGGTAGTGCCGTCCGCTCGCCGATAATTCATCCTGCACCCGGGCCGCCTCCCGTCCCGATGCTTTGGCCAATCCGCCGGCGACCGCGGTATCCACGACATACAGAAAAGTAAGCCGGGCCGAATTCAAAGCCGCCAGCCGGACGGCCATCCGGCCGGCCGTCATCGAGGATTGCGATCCATTGGCGGGGACCAGAAGGTGGGTGAACACCGGCGATGCTTCGGCCATTTATCGGCTCCTTCATGGATGGATCGGATGTGTTTTCATCCGGCTGTTCGCCGGAACTTCCCATTACCCGGATACTCCGTCATGGGCGGTTTCCCGGTGGGCCGCCTGTCCGGCCGCCGGCCGGGAAGCGGTTTTTTTCGTTGCCCGCAATTTAAGCCGCTTCAGACGGAAGGTCTCCTCCCGTTCATGTTCCTCGAGCGCGCTCTCGATGAAGGCGATCGTCTGCTCATATCCGGGGATGAAGATGTGTTGCAAGGCGTTGACCCGGCGCAGCGTTTTTCGAAGTTCCGAGGCCAGCCACCACACCGATGTCGTTAATTCGGAGAGTTCCGGGATCTTGTTCGACAAATCCCGGAAGGCGGAGTACGCCTCATCCACGGAAACCTTGGTGTCCCCAAGGCTGAAAGGCATTCCGGATTCCCCTCCGCCGGTCTTAACCACCGGGAGCGAAATCCCCATGACTCCCCGGAATGTCAGCCGGATATCGAAGGTCTTGCTCGCAGCCAGTGCCGCCCATTCGACACGCTCCTGCCCCATGGTCAATCGGGCTTTTTCCAGGGAATGGTATGCCGCCGCCAGCGAAGCCCACACTTGCGCCTGGAGTTTTTCCGTATCGTGGGCTATGCGGAGCAGCTCCGACGTCAGCACTTCCCGTTTCCGGTCCAGGATCTCGTACCCCTCGCGCGCAAAAAGCAATTCCTGCTTTAACCGCAGAAGGTTGCTGCGGGTGGGCGGAATATCAATGTTTGGCATGGCCGTCCTTGTAGTATTGCCGGATCTCATCCGGGCTGAGCCGGGTGAGTTCCGCCGGAGGCAGCATGCCCAGCAGCCGCCAGCCGAAATCCAGAGTCTGGTCGATGGTCCGGTTCTCCGTCGGCTCCTGGTGGATGAAATCCCGCTCGAAGGCCTGTCCGAATGCCGCATATTGCCGGTCGACCGTCGAGAGTTCTTCCTCGCCGATCACGGAAGCCAGCGAGCGCACTTCCTGGACGTGGGCGTAAGCCGCATAGAGCTGAGCCGAAAGATGCCCGTGGTCGGAGCGGGTCAGCCCCTCGCCGATGCCGTCCTTCATCAGGCGCGACAGGCTGGGCAGCACCGCAACCGGCGGATAAATTCCCTGATGGGCGAGGCTGCGGCCCAGCACGATCTGCCCTTCGGTGATGTACCCGGTCAGGTCCGGAACCGGGTGGGTGATGTCGTCATTGGGCATCGTAAGGATGGGCAGCTGGGTGATGGAACCCGGGCTGGTCTTGATGCGCCCGGCGCGCTCGTAAAGCGACGCCAGGTCGCTATAGAGATAACCCGGATACCCTTTGCGGCTGGGAACCTCGCCGCGGATGTTCGAGACCTGCCGCAGCGCTTCGCAGTAATTGGTCATGTTGGTGAAAACCACCAGCACGTGCATGCCGCGCTCGAATGCCAGAAATTCCGCCAGGGTGAGCGCGGCCCGCGGGGTGACCAGCCGTGAGACGGGCGGGTCGTCGGCCAGGTTGAGGAACATCGCCACTCGGGTCAGCGCCCCGCTCTCGGCGAACGCGTCGCGGAAATAAGAGGCGACATCGTGTTTCACTCCCATCGCGGCGAAGATCAACGCGAATTGCGCGGAATCGCCCGGCGGTTTGCCGGCCGGCGCGCCCAGGACGGCCTGGCGCACGATCTGGGCGGCCAATGCATTGTGCGGCAAACCCGTACCGGAGAAAATGGGGAGCTTCTGGCCCATGACCAGGGTGTTCATCCCGTCGATCACCGAGAGGCCGGTTTGGATGTAATCGCGCGGATACACGCGCGCCGTGGGATTGATCGGCTGCCCGTTGATATCGGCGTAATGGTCGGCCAGGGGATTCGGGCCGCCATCCAGCGGCGCCCCCATTCCGTCGAAAACCCGCCCCAGCATTTCCTCGGCGACCGGAATATGCAGCGGACCTCCCAGGAAGCGCACATGGGTGCCGTCCACGGAAAGGCCCTCCGTGCCGGTGAACACTTCCACCACGGCCATGTTCTCTCCCACTTCCAGGATGCGGCCCGGACGCACCCGCCCCTGCGGGTCGATGACTTCCACAACCTCGTCGTAGCCGACCCGCCCCGCGCCTTCCACCACAACCAGCGGGCCCTCGATCCGGTCTACGGACAGGACTTCCTGACCACCCTGCGACGGGAATGGATTCATTTGTACTCCGTCTCCAATTGATCCATCTGCTCATCGATCTTCTTCTTCAGGTCCTCGAAGGAGGCCAGGCGGTCGTTGGGAACGACCGTCTTCATGCGGATCAGGTCTTCCACAACCGGCAGATCGTGAATAACCGTGATGGGGGCGCCGTGCCGGATGATCCGCTCCGCCCGTTCGTGGAAATGCAGAATCAGGTTCAGCATTTGGATCTGTTTTTCCACGGTGGAATACCCGTCCACCGCATCCAGCGCATTCTGCTGCAAAAAGCCCTCCCGCAGCAGACGCGCCGTTTCCAGGATCAGACGCTGTGCGTCGGGCAGCGCATCCGGTCCGACGAGCTTGACGATCTGGGAGAGATGATCTTCCTCGTTGAGGATCGACATCGCCCGGGTGCGCAGTTCCTTCCAGTCCAGGCCCACTTTTTCGCGCCACCAGCCGGCCACCCCGTCCAGATATTCGCTGTAGCTCTCGAGCCAGTTGACGGACGGGAAATGCCGGGCCGATGCCAGGGTTTTATCCAGGGCCCAGAAGCAGCTGATGAAGCGCTTGGTGTGCTGCGTAACCGGCTCCGAAAAATCGCCTCCGGGAGGCGAGACCGCCCCGATCACGCTGACCGATCCGGATTTACCGTTGAGGGTCTTCACCAATCCGGCCCGCTCGTAAAATTCGGCCAGCCGGGACGCCAGGTAGGCCGGGTAGCCTTCCTCGGCCGGCATTTCCTCCAGCCGTCCGGATATCTCGCGCAGGGCTTCCGCCCAGCGCGAGGTGGAATCGGCCATCAGGGCGACGTGGTATCCCATGTCGCGATAGTATTCGGCGATGGTAATCCCGGTGTAAATGCTGGCTTCGCGCGCGGCCACCGGCATGTTGGATGTGTTGGCGATCAGGACGGTGCGGTCCATGATCGGCCGGCCGCTGCGCGGATCCACCAGTTTCGGGAATTCCTGCAGCACCTCGGTCATCTCATTCCCGCGTTCGCCGCAGCCGATGTACACGACCACCCGGGCGTCCGACCATTTGGCTATGCTCTGCTGCGTGATCGTCTTCCCCGCGCCGAACCCGCCGGGGATCGCGGCCACACCGCCTTTGGCCAGCGGGAAGAAAGTATCCAGCACCCGCTGGCCGGTGATCAGCGGCTCGGTCTGCGTCAGCCGGGCTCCGTATGGGCGCGGACGCCGGACGGGCCAGCGCTGCAGCATGGCCACTTCCTGTTCCCCGCTGTCCGTACGCACCCGGGCGACAGGCTGATCCACCGAATAATTACCCGCCGGCGCCACCCAGGAAAAGGATCCGCTCAGGGCCGGCGGGACCATCACTTGGTGCTGGAGGGCCGGCGTTTCCATCACCGTCCCGATGAATCCTCCGCCGCTTGCCCTTTCTCCGGCTTTCACCAGCGGCGTGAATCCCCATTGGTGTTTCCTCCCCAGCGGGGTCAGATGCATCCCGCGGCCGATGAACGAACCGCTGCGGTCCTCCATCGCGGGCAGCGGACGCTGAATGCCGTCGAAAATGCCGCGCAGCAGGCCGGGTCCCAATTCCACCGAGAGCGGCAGTCCGGTGCCGAACACCGGCGCTTCCGGCCGCATGCCGCTGGTCTCCTCGTACACCTGGATGGTGATGACGTCCCCTTCCAACCCGATGATTTCGCCGACGAGGTGTTCTTCGCCGACCTCGACCAGCTCGAGCATGCTCACCTCGCGCGAACCGCGGGCGCGCACCACCGGCCCGTTGATCCAGGTTACGCTTCCGATCTGCGCGCTCATTGCGATTCTCCCTCCAGAAGCTTATACACCGGGGTGCGCAGCCGGTCCCGCATCCGCCGCATGCGGGTCTCGAGCGTGTTGTCGAATTGTCTGTGGCCATCCGCCGTTTCCACAACAATCCCCATGCCCTGTTTCAACCCCGGCCCAAGCTGCAACCGGACGCCGGTTTCCTTCGACATGTCGGCCAGCCATGGATCGGTCAGCAATTGCCGTGTCCGGTCGTCCGCTTGGATCCGGACCGCATCCGTCTCCAGGTGAGCAAGCGCTTCGCGCAGCATCCGGCGAAGGACCCGGTCGTAGTCCGGCCGCTGCGGAATGGAGGCCAACTGTTTCCGGGCCGCCTCAAACGCGCGGTCGAGCAGCTTCTCGCGGCTGGCTAATTTCAGCGTCCGCGCTTTCATCTGGGTTGTGGCGACCGCCTGGCTGCGGATGCGCTGCGCATCCTGCTCGGCCCGCGCAAGGATTTTTCGCCGTTCCGCGGCGGATTCCTCCCGGCCGCGCTGCTGGAAGGAGTCGGCTTTGGCTTGGGCGTCGGCCAGGACCTGTTCGGCATCCTCCTTCGCCCGGCTTTGGACGGCGCGGGTAAGCGCCTGGATGCTCTCATCTTCCGATTTCATGGCTCCATCCTTCCGCCGCGCGGATGGCCGGGGCGAGAATCGGCTTCGGCCGGAAAACCCGCAATAGGTCTTCCTTCCCGCGGTATCCGTTCGGCGCAACATCTGAGACCATTCATATTTTGATTCCAATCGTCCGCTGCACGACTTCCTTCAGCGGAGGCTCTCCCGCGGGCACGCCTTTCGGGGATGGAATTTCGACGATCAGCGGCGCCGATCGGCGCAATTTCAACTTTTCCATCCGCGGTCCGATCCAGCCGGCCGCGTCCTGGGTGATCAGGACGATGCCGATATCGGCGGCCGACAAGGCGGCCTCCAGCGCCTGTCCGGCTTCCGCCGCATTGGCCGCCGCCCGCCCTTCGACGCCGGCCAGGGAAAAACCCAGCACCGCCTCCGGATGCCCGATCACAAACATTTTCATCGCGGGCCTACCGGTTAAGGACCATGAAGGCAATGATCAGCCCGTAGATGGCGATCCCTTCCGCGAGGCCGACAAAGATGAAGGCGCGCCCGATGAACTCCGGTTTTTCGGCGATTGCTCCGATCGCCGCGGCGCCCGTCCCGCTGACGGCGATCCCGGCGCCGACGGTGGCCAGGCCGGTGGCGATGGCGGCCGCCAGCGATGCGTACGGGTCGCCGGCCGCCGCCTGCATGCCCGCCCCGAGCGCCAGTACCGTGGAGGGCGTGGCCAGCCAGACAATGATGAAACCGGCGGCCAGCAATCCCACCACGAGGTTAAAACCCTTCAACCCCCAGACCAGGCCGCGGGATGCGCGCGCGGGCGAATGCCGGCACTGGCTTGTGAAATAAATGACGGCCGGGATCATCGGTATCAGCCCCACCAAAACGGCAGCGATTATCATGATTGAACCTCCCGTTTCCTTTGAGATGTTCCGCCGCCGTGGAGGAGCGGATCGGATCCGTGCCGGCGGCTGGCGCAAATTTCCACTTTACTCCTCCACCTTCGGCCGCAGGGTCAGCGGAGAATACGGCATCCCGCCGCCCAGGAAGAATTTGCTGAAAAATTCATAGTATTCCAGACGCATGGTTTGAATGCCGACGATCAGCCCTTCAAACCCCACGATGAAGAGATTCCCGATCAGAACCATGATCCAATACCCGGCGCCATGGCCCGGGCTGATCAGCACCGCCAGGATAAAGAACACCGAACTCAGGCCGGCATGCGCGACGGCGAAAGCTCCCACACGGACGTACGAGAGGCTGTTGCTGAGCATGGCGATCAGGGTGTCGAACATCTCGAAAACCGTTTGGATCGCATAGGTGCCCAGGCCGCCTTCGACCAAAGGCCGGCGTCCGTCCGTAAGCCGTTTCAGAACCTCGGAAAACATCACCGCCAATCCGGAAAGCGCGGCGGATACGGCGAACACCGCCGGAGGGACGGGAAATCCGGCGATGAGGGATGCGGCCGCCAGCCCGAGCAGCGACCAATACAGGACCAAGCCCGTGACCCCGTTGCGATCGAGGAATAAACGCGGCCAATCGCGGGTAAGCCCGGCGTTGTAGATGTTGAGCAAAAAACCGGCGCTGAGCAACACAATCCCCGCGCCGACGGAGATATACAGAATCTCAAGAATATTATCGATCGGCCGGATCCAGAGCGCCGGCAGGATGGTATCCAGGCCGAATACGCTGCCGTAGAGAAAACCGAACAGGCAGCCCGCCACGCCGCACACCGTGATCAATCCCCCGAGCCCGGCCAATCCGCGCAGGGCGCGCACTTTCCGGCTCGAGAGCAGCACTCCGAGGAGCGCCAGTTCCAATCCATGGCCCACATCGCCGAACATGGCCCCGAAGAGCAGCGGGAACGTCAGCGCCATCAGGAAGGTCGGATCCAATTCGTTGTAGCGGGGCCGCGCGAACATTGTGACCAGCTGCTGGAAAGGACGCAGGACTCCGCGATGGCCCAGGGATACCGGCACATTTTCCCCGGCTGTGCTTCGCGCGCCGGAATGCGCCTGCACGAGAATATTTTTGGATGCCTGCCGGAGCCGCTCCGAGAGAGCCGCCCATTTGCCGGTGGGCACCCATCCGACGATCAAATAGGTGTAGCGCAGCCGGCCAAAGCGGGCCATCGCTTCCGACAGCATGCGGCTGGCGCGCGTGCGCCACAGCAGGACCTGCAATTCCTCCTCCCGCGTCCGGCGAAGCTGTACGATCGCCGCTTCCTGGGCGCCGAGATGTTCCTGTGCGCGCCCGATGGCGACGTGAAGCGAGCGGATGATTTCGGACGGGGTTCCTTCCTGCACGTCCGGGAGATTCAGGGGATTTAGGTATGCGCTGCGGGCCGCCCGTTTCAGCGTATCGGCATTCTGACGGGTCCCGGCCAGCCAGACAACCGCATGCTGGCGATCCTGCCGCAGCGGCAACACTACGAAGGGAATCCGCGCCAAACTCGTCTTTAAGCGTTCCAGATTGACGACCGGGATGACCCCCAGTATGGAAAAAATATAGCGCGATTTCTGAAGCGCGCTGATATCGAGCGGGATACCGGCCACAGGCTCCAATTGGCGCAGGTAACCGTTCAGTTGCTCCAGCCGTTTCCGGTCGGCTTCCAAGAGATCATTGACCTCCCGGACTTCGCGGGCCATGTGTTCCACCAGGGGGCGGACGGCCTCGATCTCCACCATGGGTGATTGACCGGGCGGAGGCGCCGAACCTTCCTCAACCCCCAACAGCCGAACCGTGGCCTGGAGCTGGCGTTCCAAGGCGGCGTAGGCGGTGGTTTGTTCCTGCCAGGAACTGGCCGAGCCGGGGATTACTTCCGGGCTCGCATTGGCGGCATCCACCTGGTGGAAGACGCCCTGCCCGGCCAGGACATTGGCCACGGCCAACAGGTCCTGATCCGGGACAACCAGTTCAATCTCCGTCATCTCCTTTGGTAGGAACATTTAATCTCCACCGATGAACCGGTCCGGCCGTGCCGGACTACGAAAGGGCGGCGTCGGGGGAACCCCCGCTCATCAGCAAGTAGGGTTGAAATCCGGCCGCCGGCGTGCCCATCGCCTTGGCTTCGATCAGCACGGTCAAATCCTGCGTTTCCATTTCGCTCAGCAGAATAAACGCCAGGGGGACGCCGAGATGGAAAGGATCCCCGGAGAAAGCCGCCCGGCACTGCTTCGCCACGTGCCGCGTGAGCAGGACCTCCAATTGCGGAAGCCCGCTGCGGGGTTCCTCAAGAAGCGCCTCCACATCCGTCACCTCCGGGTAGATCCGCATGACGGTCTGCGAAATGTCCGCACCGGCCGCAATGCCGCGGATGTCCTCATCCCGGACCCGGTACCCGAACGGCAGGGTGTAGTTGATGATCTCCTCTTCGGAAAGGCGGTAATAGACCTTGTAGCGGATGGCCCACAACAGGTTGTTCACGTCCATCATCGAACCGGCAATCCGGATGGAAGGCATCCGATCCCGTGTCGGAAGCTGGTGAACGGCGCTCCACAGAATCCGCCAGTAGTCCAGGTCCAGGGCGACCTCCAGCGGGAAGAGATTCTGTTCGGCGCGATAGCGCTCCATGGCATGATTCAGCGTGTCGTAATACGGCGTGCCGCGGAGCTTATCGACGGCGGATCTCACGCTGCCGGATTCCATCATTTTCTCCGCCGGGAGAACCGTCGACGGTCCGAACGGAAAAAGGACGAACTGCACCCGATTCCACGAAACGCCGGTGGCAACGCCGCGCAGCACCGCTTTCAGGTTATCCACTTCAAAGCGCCGGTAGAGCTGGGCCATAAAGGCGCGGGCATGCACGGGCACCCAGTGGACGATCGCGGCGTATGCATCCGCCACCCGATTTTCGATCTGGAAGACAGTCCGCCGGGGAGACAGGCTTTTTTCCTCCACGGCGTTCAGGTACCGGCCATAGACGCTGTTCTTGAGCAAACCGATCAGGGTTTTTACGTCCGCGGCTCCGTTTAGCCCCGCCCATACTTCCGCCGTGAGCCGGCCGGAGTACATCGCGCGCACCCGCGCGTTGACGGCCGCATAACCGGAGACGCCGCTCCCGGACATTAATCCCCTCCCTCGCCGGCAATCCGATCGAGTATGTAACCGACGGCGCGGTCGATATTCCCTCCGGCCAGGCTCTCCATGCGGCGGTTCTCTTCCTCGGCGCCGGCCATTATCCGCGCGCACTCCTCCTTGGCCTGGGCCTCTTCCACCATGCGGTGTGCTTCTTCGCGGGCGTCGGCCTGCGCCTTTTCGACCAGGGCCGCGGCTTCCCGTTCGGTCCGCGCCGGAAGCTGCTCCGCTTCACGAACCGCCGATTCGTACACGGCTTGGGCCTGCTTTTCAATTTCCAAAACCTGCCGGATCCGATTTTCGTTCATATCCTTCCATTCCCGGCGTCCCGCAGCATCCGTATGCTGCGGTATGGGCGTTGTTTTTTTTAAAGTCTCCCGCGCCAAAGAACCCATCGGATGTACGGATGGACAGCGCACTCCCGGATTTATTTTTTCCGGTTTGCATAAAGACGCGTTTCCCCGCACCACGCGGTAATTGCCATGAGCATATACCTCTTTTTTGGAATTGCAATTCGTCGAACCTGCGGCCAGTGGAAAATTTCCGCACCGCCTCCGCCGGTTCAAACGATGCACCGGATGCAAAATGGAATTTATTTTAAATAATCCCTTTAATTCCTGCGGTCCAGCCGCACTCCGGCTTTTCCTCCGGCGGCAATAATTCCTCCCGAGGAAATTATTTCGCATGATTCCGAATCTTTTCATCGATCGAATGCGCTCCGGAATGCCGCGGAATCGGTCCGTACATCG
>Ga0315536_1000220_pt1 | contig 28907 bp, 24 predicted proteins | sample SalMarSW160230MG_FD_203093 | JGI IMG/M metagenome (GOLD analysis project Ga0315536, IMG submission 203093) | Salt marsh sediment microbial communities from the Plum Island Ecosystem LTER, Massachusetts, United States - Salt Marsh Sediment SW1602-30 ...
CTCACCTGTCGATATGGCTCGAAGATAATTTCAAGATCCTTGACAGAAATTCCTCTTCCCGAATCTTTTATACTTACATTAGCTAATGATTTTCCAATTATTCGAGATTTATATACATTTACAATAATTCCTCCCTCTTCGGTGAAGATAATGGCATTACTGATTAAATTATTTAACACAATTCTCAGTAACTTTTCATCTGCATTTGCAATAATATTGTTATCCTGGCATTCTATTTTGAGGGAAAGATTTTTGGAAATCGCCTCTTTTTCAAACAGCTTAACTGTATCATTAACAACTTCAGTTACATTCAACGGTTTTAACATAACTTCATACTTATTGTCCTCGACAGATGTATATTCAAGTATTTGAGTTAGCGTATCCTTCAGCCTTTTACCTCCGTTAAAAATGTCCTGTACCATTTCTAAATGTCTTTTATCCTTTAATTCTTCAAGTAGTATACTTGCAAAACCAATAATTCCAACTAACGGAGTTCTAATTTCATGGCTAATATTTGCCAGAAAACAAGATCTTAAACAATTCATTTCATCTGATTTTTCTTTTGCCCTAATAAGAGCTAATTCAGACCGTTTTTTATCAGTTATGTCATGAATTATTCCTATAAAAAAATGATCCCCATTTGCTCTCCAGTGCGAAAGTGATAATTCCAACGGGAAAAAAGAGCCATCTCTCCTTTGACCGTCTAACTCGACTGTTTTTTCATTTAAGTGGTGTTCTTTAGTTAATGGAAAGTTTCTAAAACTCGATGAAAGGTCAGGTCTATAATTTTGCGGTAATAGAATGTTAAGTGATTTTCCACGAATCTCTTCTTCCTTATATTCGAATAAATCCAGAAACCTTTTGTTAAAAGATATAATATCCCAGGCATCATTGGTTATTATAATTGCATCCTTAGCGGTTTCAAAAATTGACCGGAATTTCCTTTCATTTTCTTTTAGCGATTTCTCTGCCAGGTCTTTTTTTGTTTTTAATTGTTTTTGCTCTAATGCTTGATTTATGGCAGGACCAATGCTTTTCAGATGTTCTTTCATTACATATTCAATCGCCCCAAGTTTCCTGCATTCAATAGCGACATCTTCATTTACCTCGCCTGTTACAATTATAAAAGGAGTGGAAGGACAAAGTTCAGTTGCTAAATGTAGTGCTTCCAGACCGGTGTAATCCGGAAGCATATAGTCTGCAATTATAATATCCGGGGTAAATTTGATGATACCTTTTTTATATTCTTCTTCATTTTCAACCCATAGATACGAGAACTTTAATTTCGTATCTTTTATTCTGTCAAGTATTAATTCCAAATCACTTGAAATATCTTCCAGGATGAGAATTTTAACAGAAGCTTCCATCATAACTTTCTAAAAATCAAAAATATTTTCGCTCACACGTATAACCAGCCATCTATGCAACTAAGGTTAATTTTGTGCTTTTTCTAAATAAGGTTTTTTACCTTATCACTAAGCTTAAAAGCCGGTGGTCGAATTAATTCGATTTTTTTCTTAATATTCACTATTAATTTTATTATGAAATAAAATCCAAAACCCCAGAGGCTGAGCCAAATATCATCCATCTTAACTACTATAGGTTCTTTACTTTCGAAAAACCATACTATGGCTTTTGTTCCAAGCAGTACACCAAGAAATATTGCAAAGCCATACAAACCGATAATTAAAGGATTGAAGAATAAATCGAAAATTTTATGCGATAAATTAGATTCCCTATTAATTTTAAGATTTTCCATATCTTATCAGCCAGAATACAAATGAGGTAACGGTTAACATTATTATTAATCCTACGATCATTTCAGCTCTCCTTTAATTGTTATTAAAATTTTATTGTTCATTTTTCGTTTTCTTGATCAAATCCTAAAAAATTTTTAGATATCAGAATTAATGTTCTTTTGTATGTTTAAAGTTTTCCATCATCTTTATAATGAAAAAGAGTATGAAACCTGTACTGCTAAAGAGTAAGTCTTCGGGGACAATGGAGCTAAAAGGGGGTGAACTCAATAAAGATGAAATGCCATTTAATACGAGTAATATGGCAAGAAAAATTATATATCCATATAGTCCAAAAATTACCGGATTAAATAAATAATCTGTTAATAGTTGTATTAAAGGATTTTTTATATACTGAATAGTTTCTTTCATACTACTTTGAATTTGTAGATATTATTTTTGAAAAATCTCACCTAAAGAATATTCGAAGATAAGGTTTGTTACGGGCTTAATGTATAAATAATTACGATGTTGCAGTATCGCTAAAACACTGATTTTTCTGTCATGCTTTTAGCTACAAATGGAAAAGATAATAGTTGGAATGTTTGTGAAAAATCACAAAAAAAATAATCGCCGAGACCAATTATGAAGGAAAATGGCCTAATTTGCAGTAAAGAGGAAGATTTATTTCAACAGATCATTTGTTATCACATAATGGATAAGTGCCGCATTGGAGCTCATATTCATTTTTTCTAAAATACGTGCACGGTATGTGGCAACGGTGTTGCTACTGATACCTAGCTTTTTAGCTATTTCAGAAGTAGATTTTCCTTCTCCAATAAATAAGAGAACTTCAGTTTCACGAGTGGATAATCTTTCGTGAAGGCTTTTTGAATTTTGCAAATTAATTCTGGAAGCAAGCTTTTCCCCTAACTCTTCACTCAAATACTTTCCGCCATTTATTATTTTTTGAATAGCTTTGATCAATAATTCGGGGGTACTTTCTTTTGTAAGGTAACCGGATGCTCCTAACTCAAATGCACTCAGTGCAAAACTTTCTTCCGGATATATACTTAATACCAGGATTTTAATCTGGGGTTTTAGTTTTCTTACTTCCCTCAATAGTCCTAAACCATTTGCCCCGGGCATATTAATATCAAGTAATAATAAATCTAAATCATTCTTATTTACAAATTCTAAAACATCGTAAGCGTTTCCGGCTTCGCCAATAACTTGTAAATCAATTTCTTTCTCAAGAATTTTTTTAATCCCTGCTCTAATTATACTGTGATCATCTGCTATCAATATTGTTGCCATAGTGCTATTTTATTCTAGTTAAGAGGAATTGACACAGTTAAAGTTGTTCCTTTCCCTTTCTCAAAAATAATCTCCATTTCCCCTTTAAATACCAACGCACGTTCTCTCATTCCTAACAATCCAAGAGAGTTTGGATCGGATATTTTCTTTTTTGAAAAACCAATCCCATTATCATTAACTCTAAGTATCAAATTACCATTTTCTTTATTAAAGTTTATCTTTACCGTTGTTGCTTTTGAATGCCTTAAGACATTTGTAAGAATTTCTTGTAATATCCTAAAAATTGCGATGGATTTATGCATATCTAAATCAATTTTACGAACATTAGTAGTAAAAAAACATTTAATTTGATTTTGATTCTCAAATTCATTTGCTAACCATTTAAGTGCTTCAAGCAAACCAAGATTGTCCAGAACTTCCGGTCGTAATTCTCTTACTAATTCCCGTGTCCTGGTTATGGCATTATCCACAATATCCTGCATATCTTTCAATTCTTCAAATATATGCATTTGTTTTATAGGTGTTTTCTTAGCTTTAATTTCACTTTCAATTAACGAGAGATTGATTTTCAACATAGCTAAAATCTGCCCCATATCATCATGAATATTCCTGGCAATTTTTGCTCTTTCTTCTTCACGGATAGTTTGCAGGTGTGAGGCAAGGTTTCTCAACTGTACCAGTGTTTCCCTTAATTCTCGCTCCATTTGCTTGCGTTCTGTAATATCAATTATATATCCGCTAATCTGAATTAGCTTACCATCATCATTGAATATCCCTAAAGCATTTTCTAAAACTGTAATAATTTCACCGTCTTTCCTCACAAGCTCATGTTCATACAAATTGAGTTTTTTCTTTTTATTAAGTTGGGACAGGAATTCTTTTCTGTGCTCTTTTTTCTCATACAATGTTGATGCGTTTGTTGAATAAACCTCTTCCAGGGAATGGTAGCCAAACATTTTAACGAAAGCTTTATTACAATGTTGAAACTCTCCCGAAGGCGTGACTACATAATCACCGCTAATATCCTCATTGAATAAGCTTTTATATTTTCTCTCACTTTGTTTTACTGCATCTTCTGCCTGCATTCGCTTCGTGATGTCTGAAAAAATAACACCGAGACCGTCACCGACCTTGAAAACCTTAAGATCAATATTTTTAAGTCCATATTTGCCGTGGAATAAATGATTAGGTAAAAAGAATGGTTTACCAGTTTCTATCACTTCCTTGTACTTATCATATCTTCCACTTTCCTTAATATCCGGTATTACATCTATAATATTTTTTCCTAACACTTCAATACGATCTGTACCTATTATTTCCTGAGCTGCTTTATTCATCTCAATATTATTCAATTCTGAGTCGAACAAGAGAAATCCATCAATAGCAGATTCCATAAAACCACGTAATCTTTTTTTACTTTCCCTCTGTGCCTTCTCTATACGCTTGCGGGCAGTGATATCCCTGGTGACAACAACCACCTTCCAATCGGGAAATGCAACTGGAACTGCACTCACGTTAGTCCATATGATACTGCCATCTTCCTTCACTATGCCGGTCTCAACATTGTGAATAACGCTTTGCTCCCTGAACGCTATAGTGCTGGCAAGTTCTTCAGCAGGCATTGGCGTTTCATCCGGTCTGAGATATTTTCTACCCTTGTAATTTCCCTTTAGTAAATCCTCCCTGGAAATGCCTAAAATCTTTTCCAATCCAAGGTTTACGTAAAGCATATTATGTTCTGCGCCTATAATTGAGATACCTATTGGTAGTATTTCAAGAATATATTTTAGTTTCTTTTCGCTTTCTCGAAGTTCCTCCTCCATCTCCTTAAGTTCAGCGTCAGAATGCCCCTGCCTCAATTCTTTAACCTGCTTTTGTAAGTAATCAATTTCTTCAATCAACTGAGCTTTGGTCCTGCTATGCGCAGATTTCATCATAGCCTCTTTTTCCTCACCAATAATAATGTTGTAATTAAAATTATATTAAGTACCCGTTTATCTATAAAATCAAACAATTCTTACTTTCCTTTACTATTCCAATTATTTGATTTTTATAAAAATACTCTTTTATCTTTTACTGAAATTAGGTTACTTTATTTTCGAAGTATCAAAATAATAACATCGTGAGCGTTTTACTGATAATAAGATAAACTACTCCCAAAATTTTTAATTAATGTGTTACATCCTAACTTGTCCTTATCATCACATTTCAGGACATTCTCCCAGCAGTGTTTTATTCATTCAAAGTGTGATTTATTAATTACAAAAATAAATTTTTCTGGTATTAAATGTCAATCATTCACTCTTGTATAAAAACCTATACAATGCAAAAATAGAAATTCAAAAAAAATAATTGGAGACAATTTCAAAATATTTTTCAACTCTTTGATTTTATAAGCATTTAGAAAAGTAGCAGGAATTTAATCTAACGATTACTCAAATATTGGAATTAAATGATTGCGATAGGATAATAAAAGTGATCGACCAGATTTGATTTTAGACAATTCTCACTCCGGTGGCTGATTAAGTACCAACCAGTATAAACCTAAATCTGAAACAGATTTTGTAAACTTTTCAAAATCGACTGGTTTTACTATATAACTATTCACACCAATTTTATAACTTTTTATAATATCACTTTCCTCACGTGAAGAAGTAAGAATAACAACAGGGATCGTTTTCATTTTTTCATCCGACTTGATCATTTGAAGAACCTCCATACCATCTATTTTAGGCAGCTTGAGATCCAGTAAAATTAGTTTCGGCTTTTCTTCTATATTTCTTTCCGAATACTCCCCTTTTGCAAAAAGAAAAGCTAATGCTTCTTCCCCATCTTCGACCAGATGGACCTTATTAGCAAGGTTATTCTTTTTTAAAGAGCTAATTGCTAGTTCGGCATCATCCGGATTATCTTCTACAAGTAATATCTCAATAATATTATTCGTCATATAACAGCTCCATTATGCTGGTAATGAAAAATAGAATGTTGCACCTTTATTCACTTCCGATCCAGCCCAGACTTGCCCACCATGTCTCTGAATAATCTTATGTACAATGGCTAATCCTACTCCGGTACCTTCAAACTCTCTTGAACTATGTAATCTTTGAAAAACTTCAAACGCTTTTTGAATATATTTCATATTAAAACCAACACCATTATCTTTTACATAATATGAATTTAGATTATCCTTTGCGAAACCTCCTACTTCAATGACCGTTGTATCTCTGGATTTTGTAAATTTAATTGAGTTTGATAAAAGATTAACTATCACTTGCCGCAATAATGTTCTATCACCTTTTACATTAGGCAGATCTTGGACAGTTATATCCAACTTTCTCTCCTCATTAAACTCAGTTAATTCTTTCAATACTTCATTTACCAGTTCCACCATATTAATCTCCTTAAATTCAACCTTTTTGCGACTCAATCTTGAAAAAGTTAACAAGTCGTCAATTAACTCCCCCATATTTTTTGTGTTCTTTAATACTATATTTAACAATCTTTTTCCTTCATCATCCAATACATTTTCATACTCTTCGGCGAGCTTGCTGCTAAATCCATTTATAGCCCGTATTGGTGCTCTTAGATCGTGGGAGACCGAATAACTGAACGACTCAAGTTCTTTATTAGCATTTTGAAGCTCTACTGTTCTTTCAATCACTCGTTTTTCTAATTCTTCATTTAATTCCCGGATTTTTTCTTCAGCTTGTTTTTGTTTCAGTTCAAATTGCTCATACTTAGAAACCGCAAACCATAATAAAACAACAACGGAAAAAAACATACCTAAAGTGCGTGCAATAGGTGTTAAATTAATACCATATAAACCAATTTCTGCACCAACAGTTGCTAATAATTCTATTGATACCGGGAGTAGGATAGCGGCAGGAAACAGATAACGCAACATAATACCGCTGGAGTTTTCCTTAGTAGCATTTTTCATAAATCCTTCATAAGGATGAGATAATAGTATGCCCAAAGAAATAATAAAAAATAAAAATGCCGTAGGAAATGACATAGCTGTCGATTGAAACAACTGCAATAAACTCCAGCTTGAATAGAAATGACTGGTTAAACCCATTAATGCTAACATCACTACGAGGAGAGAAAGTACCTGGCTTGGTAAAAAGTATTTACCGATTTTTTTATCAAAGAATAGCAAGCTCAGACCGATAAATATAAATCCGAATGCCGTATTAGCAGACATTCTTCCGGGTGAAACGTTTAGAAAAGCATCTTTACTTTCTATAAATAACATTTCATCGATACCAAAGTTCTGATTAAAGATATATTCTGCCAGGGTCAACAATCCGATAGTAAAAACTGCCAAAGCGATTATTTGTCCTATTCTCCGACGAAATACCCTTGTTTCGCTAGGGAGTAAAAAGACGAACACAATACCGCTGAGTATAAAACACAGAGCAGCATTTGCTTTCATCGATATTTCTGAAGGGAAAATACTTTTAAGAGTAGCTACATTAAAGACCCATCCGGCAATTACTATCAGCCCCAGTACTATCGTGAACAATCCTGACAATTTAGAAAAAGTCTTCAGGCTTTTAACAAATTGTGTGTCCTTTTCTATTATCATATAATTTTCAATATTATCAAGAGCCATCATTATTCTTTCCTGAAACATTTACACCGGTTTTTATATTTTTGCTCTTCAACTCTGAGAATTTATGTACTAATGGTAACAACAATCAACATTTAAACAATATTATGATTTTTAGCTACTAATTGTTTTTCAGCTACTTTAGTATTTTTGCACTTTCTAAAGTTTCGTTTGCAATTGTAGCAATTTGCTTAATAGTAATTGGCTTATTAGTAACATCAAATTCCAGTCCCTCATTGTTGGCATCTGTTAATCCCTCAATAAATTCCTGATAAAAGGCTGTAACGATGCAAATTGGAACTTCTTTGTCAAACTTACGTATTTTGCGAAGAACTTCGACGCCGTTCATCCCGGGCATATTCAGGTCAAGAAAAATTAAATCATATTTATTTTTTTTATGAAGCATTACTCCTTTTCTACCTGTAGCAGCAGTATCCACCTCGTATGGAGTATCTTCCAGTGCATAGCAGAACATCTTTCGAATGTCTGCAAAATCATCAATTACTAAAATTCGTTTAGCCATTTTTAATACTCATTAACAATTTTAATAAATTTTTTATTTGTTATTTAGATAGTCCTCGATAGAATCTTGTTTTTTGTCCAAATGATTTTTCAGCATTAAATGTTTATAAAATAATTTTAAGCACTGATCTTTAAATCAGACGGACACCATATCTTTATTTATCTTGTGAAGCACTTTTCCACCTTCCAATGTTTCTTTCGCAATTGAAACAATCTGATTGAGAGTAATTGACTTGTGTGTAATTTCAAATTTTAATCCATCTCTCGTAGCAAGATTTATTTCTTCCAGAAACTCCTTGTAAAATGCAGATACAATATGTATAGGAACTTCTTCATCTGTTTTACGAATTTCACGCAGCACATCGATACCGCTGATTCCCGGCATATAAAGATCAAGAAAGATTAAATCATACTTGAGTTTCTTTAACAATTCGAACCCTTTTTCACCGGATTCCGCAGTATCCACCTTGTAAGGAGTATCCTCCAAAGCCCGTGTAAATAATTTCCTAAAAATTATTTCATCATCGATTATTAATATACGTTTAATCATTTTTCCTCATCTTCCACCACTTGTCATATACCAGAGTAAGAATTTATATTCTTTTTTCGGTATGAATTTTAAGCTATGTTCTAATACTTACAAATGTAGAATCGGTATTATTTGAGTTAATGCCTTTTTACAGAACAATTGACTTCTTTTGTTGCACATTTAATTAATAAGCATTAGTATTTTCTAAAGTGCCTTTTGCAATAAGAACTATTTGATCCGGTAAGATTGGTTTATGTGTGATTTCAAATTTTAATCCGTCTTCAATAGCACTGCTTATTTCGTCAAGAAAATCCTTATAAAAAGCTGTGATAATGTAAACCGGAATATCCGGATCGGTAGCCCGTATTTTTCTTAATACCTCGATACCATTCATATCCGGCATATTGAGATCAAGAAGAACTAAATCATAATTAAACTCACTAAACAACTCAATTCCTTTCTTACCCGACTCAACCGTATCTACCTGGTATGAAGTATCTTCCAGTGCATGCATGTATAATTTTCTGATGACCCTGTCATCATCAATTATTAAAATACGTTTGATCATTTTTTATCCTTTCATCATCCTGATCCGCACATTTGAATCATAGATTAAAAATATTCTTTACTAATTTCTGTAACTTAGTTCCTTCCAGCACTTCTGTGGTAATTGAAACAATCTGATCTATTGAAAGCGGTTTATGTGCGATTTCAAATTCCAACCCTTTCTGATATATATCAGTTATTGCCTCAAGATAATCCTTATGAAAGGCTGTAATAATATAAATCGGGATCTCTTCATCGTTTGCCCGAATTTTTGACAGAACTTCAATGCCGTTCATACCCGGCATATTAAGGTCCAGATAGACTAAATCGTAACTGTATACATCCTGCAACTTTAGTCCTTCTTCACCAGATTCGGCTGTATCAACCTTATAAGGTAAGTCTTCCAGTGCACGACAAAACAGTTTCCTTATCCCCTCGTCGTCGTCGATTACTAAGACATGTTTTTTCATTGGTTATTTTCCTTTTTTGTTTTTGAAAGTTGAATTATAAATTTAGTTTCTTTACCGACTTCACTTTCGCAAATAAGTTCTCCGTTATTGTTTTCTACCAAACTTTTGGAAATTGATAATCCTAGACCGGTTCCTTTGCTAACTTCCTTCGTTGTGTAAAAGGGTTCAAAAATCCTTTCAAGATTTCCAGGAGGTATTCCGCTACCGGTATCTTTAATTATCACACGGGTTATTCCTCCCTCATTCTGAATATCTATATGAATTTCTTTTTTTTCACTATCTTTCAGTGCGTCCAACGCATTAACAATGATATTAAGAAACACCTGTTGAATACCGTTTACCTGGATCCAGGCATCAGTTATTCCCTTTTTGTAGTTTTTATTAATTATAACTCTTTCCTTTTCAATACGGTACGATAGTAATTTCAGGACTCTTTCAAGAATATCGGCACAGCTTGCATCTTGTTTTTCTTCTACCCCTTCTTTTCCCATGTGAGAAAACGTAAGAAGATTCTTTATTATATCGACACAACGCATTGCTTCATGTTCAATATCTTTAAGAACATCATAATTTTTTTCACCATCAGGTGTATGCTTTAAACAGTATTGTGTAAAGCCGAGTACACTCATCAACGGATTATTAAGTTCATGAGCTACACCGGAAGCCAAAGTTCCCACTGTACTCATTCTCTCCACTTGCATTAGTTGAGCTGATTTATTTTTAAGTTCGGTTATGTCATGTGCAACAGCTAACAAACGTTCGACATTTCCTTCTGAATTAGAAATTGGAGTAACTACAACATTCCACCATTTAGGTTTACCTTTCATTGTCGGACCATAACCCTGGAATGTTCCGATATTACTTTTCAAAGCGTTATATAGTGCATCGGCAGCTAATTGCTTTTCAGCACCTTCCCAATACTCTAACCACGATTTATTTAGTACCGAATTGATATCTTCAATTTCTAAAAGTTCTTGTCCTCCATCGTTCATAAATAGAAGTCTTCCCTCTAAATCCAATATATTAATACAATCATTACTGCTTTCAATAATCCGTCTGTTAAATTCTTCACTTTTTCGTAAAGCCTCTTCTGCTTTTTTCCTATCTTCGATTAATCCTTTCATTTCTAAGGCAGCATTAACAGTCGGACCAAGACGTGAAAGCTTTTCCTTAATTACATAATCTGCTGCTCCAGCTTTCATACATTCAACAGCAGTCTCCTCGTTTATTGAACCAGTAACGATAATAAATGGAACTGAAGGGGATATTTCTTTAGTCAATTTAAGCGCAGACATACCGTTAAAAGCAGGCAGATTATAATCTGAAAGAATAACATCCGGATTATATTCTTTAAGTTCACTGCAGAAATCATCTTCTGTTTCCACACACTTAGAGGAAAATGAAATTCTTTCTTTACGTAATTCATTTTCCATCAACTCAGCGTCGGTGTCAACGTCTTCAAGTATTAGAATACGAAGTTCATCACTCATATATTAAACCGGAAAAAATCAATAATATTTTTTTAATCATTTTCTTGTACTGCTAATAAATTATTACAAAATATCGTCAGTCATTTCATTACAACCATCAACTATTCTCAAATAATTATATCCGAATAAACAATTATGTATGTGTATTTGAGTTTAAATTATTACTATGTTAAAAAATTTCTCTCTTTATTATTTTATTTTTCAACTGAAGGATTGATTTTTCTGGTTGTTTCTTCAGATCCCCAACTATATATAAGAAATATAAAATAAGACCCCCGCTGTAAAGTAAAAGTCATTAGCACAACTACTGTGCCATCTTCAAAACTTAAGAAAATGGTTACTTCTACCATAAAGAAGGTAAAATAGCATTGAGAATAACGATATAAACATATACCTCAATTGATATAGGATACTATCAAATAATGTATGTGACAAAAGTTTGATCAAAAGTATATATTTGAATTATTTATCACTTTCATTTGTAAATGAACATAAGTACAGAAAAGATTTTTATTAAGTAAGTAGTGTTTTATATTTTATCATATTAATTATTATTGCTATCAATGTGTTAAATATGAATGTTTTAATGCTACTACGAAAAATTTAAATAAAGGAATATTTTACTGATTTACATTCAAGGTATCCAAAAATTTTACATTAAAAGGGTACAAGATAATGTTTGTTATGCGAAATGATTTATATAAGTGGAAATGAAAATGAATTAATTAAGAATTTTCAAGTATGATTAATAACATCAACGAAAATATTTTGAGAGGAATCGAATTATTTGTTGTTAGTAATTTAACAATTGTATTTGCTATTATAGTTTAGGACTAATAAAAGGTATCCCCAAATTCATTCCCCGCATAATAAAAACAGCAGCAAGTAGAATAGCAAAAACAGGAACAGCTTTTCTAAGTTTCGTTCGTATGCCAACATTAATAAATTTCCCAAAGACTGTAGCCGTCAACATTGCCGGGACAGTTCCCAATCCAAAAAGCATCATTACTACAGCACCTGAGATTGCATTATCGCTTGCAATTGCACCAGCCAAACCTATATAAACAAATCCGCAAGGAAGAAAACCATTTAGAATTCCAATGAGGAATAAAGCTGAAAATGTTCCTTTCTTAAAAAGTATGCTGATGTTTGATTTTAAAGGCTGTGCGAGTTTTTGTACAAGCTTATGTTGAATGAAAATATTTTTGTATCGCTGCGGTAGTAGAATAGCAATTATAATCACAACACCCAAAATAATAGAGACCACCTGCTGAGCACCTGCAAGAGTAATTCTTCCACCTACAAGACCAAACAGCAAACCCAGGAAAGAGTAAGTAACAACTCTGCCGATGTTGTATAAAATTCTTCCTGTAAAAAAAGAAAGGTTAGATGTTTTAGGAACGGGCAACGCAATTGCAATCGGTCCGCACATTCCAATGCAATGAAAACTTCCAAGAAAACCAATTGTAAAAGCTATCAAAATTTCAGATGTCATTTCAAAATATTAAAGAGATGGATAAAATTATTATTTCATATTTAATTCAACTTACCCCTTATCATTCAGAAAGAATCTTGTTAGTAAAATCAGAAATAAATAATACGTTTCATAAATCATATAACAAGATTCTTACAGAATGAAATTTTTAATTGAGTATGATTTCCTTTTCATTATAATATTCATTTCCTTCCATCGTCCAGTTTAACTTCAAACGCCAGAAGCCAGCAGCAAATTTTTTTGTTGAAATAATTTGAGAGCCATCGCTATTCAAACTTAACGGAATATCAAAATCAAGTTTGGGATTTGAAGGACGATAAAAATGTATTTTGCCGGTAACATTTTTTTCAATCAGCGATTTTGGAAATGATAAGTTCACTCCGGCTCCATCAAAATTAATAGCCGGTTTTTCAAGTAAAGAATTTGTTCGCTGGATTTTATCAATCTGATCCTGATACCTTATTTCCTGCTGATAATAATCGTCAGTTACAAGGTTTACATCCTGGTTAATAAAATAAACGGCAGTTAAAATGACAAGCACCATAAACAGAGCGTAAGAGATAAAGATCCCCGTGCCCCAGTTAATCTTCTTTTTCATCTTCTTCAATTTCCTTTTTATTAACCGGACCGAGAAAAGAGGTTGTGATTTCTTTAATTAATTTATTTCCATCATAAACACCAATCCTGATAGGTGTTGCCATTTTATTTATGCTGCTTTTAGGAATGATGAGAAGAAATTTTGCATCAATAATGCCTTGCGGTTTTACTTCCAGCTTCTTGCCGATTACCTGCAATTCGCCGTTGATGTTATCTAGCTTCAGGTTTATATCGGCTTTTTCAAATGTTTTATTAACAACATTTATGTCATAAAGGTTACTTACTTTATCATCCGGCTGTTCCTGGAATAACATTCCTGGTGTTCTTAAAATGTTTACATTGAAATCTGTTCTTGTTACGAGCAGGTAGGAGAGAATCCCAGTAAGCACAAAAAGAAGAACAGAATAAACAATAGCCCTCGGTGTAAACCTGAACTTCGTTTTTTTCTCAATCGAATTAATTGAAGCATACTTTATAAGCTTTTTCGGTCTGTTTACTTTTTCCATCACTTCATCACAGGCATCGATGCAGGCAGTGCAGTTTACGCATTCTAATTGGATTCCGTCACGTATATCTATGCCCGTTGGACAAACATCGACGCACATCCTGCAGTCTATACAATCACCGAGATTACTTTGATCTTCGTTCTTTTTTATTTTCCCTCTTGGTTCACCTCTTACATGATCGTAAGCGATAACCACGGAATCTCTGTCTAACAAAACTCCCTGTAATCTCCCGTATGGACAAACAAGCGTACAAACCTGTTCGCGGAAATATGAAAATATCCAGTAAAAAATTCCTGAGAAAATTGTGATTGCAATTAATCCCTGCAAATGTTTTGAAGGTGGGTCAGTAACGATATCGATCAGCTTATCCATTCCTATAATGTAAGCAAGAAAAAAATTTGCGATAATAAAAGATATAGCGAAAAATATTCCATGCTTTGTTCCTTTTTTAAAAATCTTTTTTCCCGTCCACGGTGCCGCTTTTAATTTTTTCTGTGCCCAGTAATCGCCTTCGATCCAGTATTCTATTTTTCGGAAAACCATTTCCATAAAAATCGTTTGCGGGCAAGCCCATCCGCAAAACACTCTTCCGAATACTGCCGTAAAAAGAATTATAAAAACTAAGGTCGCAATCATCGCAAGAACAAACAGGAAGAAATCGTGTGGACCGAATGGGATGCCAAAGAGAACAAAATTCCTGTTTGGAAAATCGAACAGCATAAATTGGTAACCGTTGAGCTTTATGAACGGAGTTACAAAAAGAATTAAAAGCAAGATAACGGTTACAACATTTCTAGCATTATAAAATTTACCGTGAGGTTTTTTCGGAAATATCCATTTCCTTTTCCCCTCTTTGGTAACTGTCGCTAATTCATTCCTGTAAGTCTTATTCTCATCGTCCAGATTAAGTTTGTCCGGTTTATCCTCGTTCATAAAAATCTGATCGTTTTATGTTTACAATTTAAATACTGGATTCAAATCTTATAATCACTTTATTATAACACTTCTTATACGCCTTCACTACTCGTGTTCTTCATTCTTTTCATCCCCTTTCCAGATATCTCCCTGGGGCGGTTTTGGATTTACAGGATTAGTTCCATGCAAACTTAAAACATAACTTGCGACTTCCTGAATTTGTTTTGGATTCAATTGTGTTTTCCAGGTTATCATTCCTTTTTGCGGTACTCCTTCAGATATAGTGTGAAAAACATTTTTAATTCCACCGCCGTGAATCCAGTAATCATCAGTCAGGTTAGGTCCAACCAATCCACCGGCATCTTTTCTATGGCAAGCGACACAATTTGCTTCAAAGATTGATTTACCTGACGAAAGATCGGATGGAGATGTTAACAATTTTACATTTTCAGCATTGATAAATGTTCCTGTTTTTTCCAATTCCTCTTTTTGCATTTGGGCGGCTTGCATTTCCTCTTTGTACTCATCATACATCGACGTATTTGAAGAAAATACATGGTAGTACAACATATAAGCAACCGCAAAAACTATCGTAACAATAAACAGGTAGTTGTACCAGGGCGGAATCCGGTTATCAAGTTCTTTTATTCCGTCATAATCGTGATCCAACAAAATTTCATCTTCCTGTTCAACAGGAACGGAGCTTGACAATGATTTTTTTAACTTTGAAAAAAGTGATGGTTTTCCTGTAGAAGTCGGCTTACTCTTTATCTCTTCAAAATAAATTAAGCCCGCAAATGCCACGATGACGATAAATAAAAGCAACAATGCAATAATGTCATAGTAGTTCGGAGGAAAATCTGTTTCGCCTTCGGCAAATACCTGTGAGAAAAATGATAATACAAAAAGAAGAAGAAAAGAAATTTTTGTACTATTAAATTTTACTTTCATTTGAACCACCTGTTGAATTTTTAAAACTTATGGTTTCATCAATTTCGTTGTTATTATCAAGAGGAAGTCTCTCAGCTTCACGAACATAATTTTTATCGATCCTCATTACCCAGATAACGACTGAGGCAAAGACGACAAAAAATATTATTAACCCGATGAGCGGATAAATTTCAATTCCTTCAATAGCTTGTAAATAATTGTTGAACATAATTTATCCCTCTAATTCGCAGTTGATGAACTATCGCCTTTGATATCTGTACCGAGTCTTTGCAGGTACGCAATGAGTGCGATAATTTCTTTATTCGGTTCAACCGGTGCACCATTCTTCTGAAGATCGAGAGCAATGTTTTCAGATTGCTTTGTTAAATCATCGTTGGCAATATCTTCGTAACCTTCAGGATACGGAACTCCTAAAGTTCTCATTACGCTTATCTTCTTTCGGGTATTATATGTATCGAGATCGTTCGTTAACAACCAGGGAAATCTCGGCATAATAGAACCGGGAGACATACTTTGAGGATTTTCCATGTGGAGATAATGCCATACATTCGGATATTTTCCTCCTTCACGCTGCAGATCAGGTCCGGTTCTTTTTGATCCCCATAGGAAAGGATGATCGTAAACAAATTCACCGGCTTTGGAATACTCACCGTACCTTTCTGTTTCAGATCTGAATGGTCTGATAAGCTGGGAATGGCAGTTATTGCAGCCTTCTCTTATATAAATATCTCTTCCCTGAAGTTCCAATGGTGTGTAAGGTTTTACAGACGCAATAGTTGGAATGTTTGATTTAATTAAAAAAGTCGGAACCATTTCAACTATTCCGCCTATCAAAACTACAACCAGTGCAGCTACAATAAACTGAAGTGGCTTGCCTTCCAACCAACGATGACGGGAACCCTTTTTAAAAGGATCTTTTTTCAATTCCATCGGCGGGGCTACGGCTTCTTCCTCTTTCTGGAATGAACCCTGTTTTGCAGTCTTAATAAGATTGTAAACCATAACAATTACCCCGGTGAAGTACAAGCTTCCACCGATCATACGGATGATGTACATCGGGATTATCTGTAAAACCGTTTCAAGAAAATTAGGATACTGCAGAAGACCCTGCGATGTAAATTGTTTCCACATTAACGATTGTGTTATCCCCGACCAATACATTGACGATGCATAAAAAACAATTCCAAGTGTACCGATCCAAAAATGGAAATTAGCAAGCTTGCGTGAGTACAAATTCGTTTTCCATAGTCTTGGAATAAGCCAGTAAAGAATTCCGAATGTTAAAAACCCGTTCCAGCCTAACGCGCCGATATGAACGTGTGCAATTATCCAATCCGTAAAGTGAGCAATTGCATTTACGTTTTTTAGTGAGAGCATCGGTCCTTCAAAAGTTGCCATACCGTAAGCGGTAACAGCAACAACCATAAATTTTAAAATGGGATCTTCTCTTACTCTATCCCACGCACCGCGTAAAGTTAAAAGTCCGTTTATCATACCTCCCCACGAAGGTGCAATCAACATAATTGAAAAAACTGTTCCCAATGACTGAGCCCAATAAGGAAGAGCGGAATACAAAAGATGATGAGGTCCTGCCCAGATGTAAATAAAAATTAAAGCCCAAAAGTGAATTATGGAAAGCCGATAAGAATAAATCGGTCTGTTTGCTGCTTTGGGAAGAAAATAATACATCAAACCGAGATACGGAGTCGTTAGAAAGAATGCAACAGCGTTATGCCCGTACCACCATTGAACAAGTGCATCCTGAACACCGGCATAAACAGGATAGCTTTTAAGAAATGAAACCGGTAGTTCAATTGAGTTCACAACGTGTAAAACAGTAACCGTAACCCACGTCGCAATGTAAAACCAGATCGCAACATACATGTGTTTTTCACGCCGCTTGATGATCGTGCCGAACATATTTATTCCGAAAGCAATCCAGACTACAGCAATCGCAATATCGATTGGCCATTCAAGTTCTGCATATTCTTTACTTGTAGTAAAACCCATCGGCAGAGTTATAGCAGCAGCAACAATTATTAATTGCCATCCCCAGAAATGAAAATTACTTAGTGCTTTGCTGAACATCGAAGCTTTACACAACCTCGGCAATGAATAATAAACTCCCATAAAAATTGCATTACCAACGAATGCAAAGATCACTGCGTTTGTGTGCAAGGGACGAATTCTACTGAAAGTCAAAAACGGAAGACTAAAACTCAGGGAAGGAATAAACAACTGCGTGGCTATGAAAACGCCAACCAGCATTCCGACTAATCCCCATACAACGGTTGCCAAACCGAATTTTCTTACGATCTCATTATCGTAACTGAATTTTTCCAATTCCATTAATTAGTGTCTCCTGATTTAAATTAAAATTTATTTTTCTTTTTCCGAAGAATTTTTGTCGTCGTCAAATAGAATTCTGACAGAAGGTGTGTAAGTATCTTTGTACTGTCCGCTTCTAACTGCCCAGAGAAAAGCAATCAGAAATGAAACGGCTACCAAAAGACTAACAATTATTAATATCACAACGACTGAGATAACAGGCCCTTTCTTTTAGCTAAAAAATTTGTTGACACCGAGGCAAACACAACTACCGAGATTGAACTGATGGGCATAAGAATGGCAGCAAAAAGCGGGGAAAGCATTCCCTGAACTGCAAACCCTAATCCAATCAGGTTATACAAAAATGATAGGCCAAAACTAATAAAAATTATGTAAATACTGGCTCTCGAAAATTTAATAAAATCAGGTAGAAGATTTATTTCTTCTGCGTTTAAAATCGCATCGCTCGCCGGAGAAAAATTTCCAACTTCTTCTGTTATTGCGATGCCGATATCACTTTGTTTTAATGCGCCTGCATCGTTCAGTCCATCTCCAACCATTAAAACCTTTTTCCCTTTACTTTGTAAACCGGCAATAAAATCCAGCTTATCTTTTGGTGATTGATTAAAAAATAATTGAGAATCATTTTTAAAATATTTAGTTAAATTAACTTTTTCTCCCTCGTTATCTCCTGATAAAAGTGAGAGATCATAATTTTTATCAAGAGTTTGGACGACTTTATCAATTCCCTCGCGGTAAGAATTTGTTAACTCGAAATAACCAAGATGAACATCATCTATTTTTAGATAAATTTTTGTTGAAAAGGAATTTTTATTAGTGATAATATTATTCCCGTAATTTCTTTGTTCGCTTCCCGTAAATTCAGCAGAGCCTAATTTTATTGAATGACCGAAAACTACTCCTTCCAGACCTGAGCCGGGAATATCTTCAAAACCTGTAACAGGATACAACTCATCTCCTACAAGAACAGAAAAGATTTTTTTGCTTAAAGGATGGATTGAATTCCTCACAAGTGATTTAACAATTTTTTGCTCGAACTCGGAAAGAACTTTACCGCTGAAAATGATTTCCGATTTGCCCGGTTTTGTAAGTGTTCCGGTTTTATCGAATACTATTGTATCTGCTCTGCCCATTTCTTCTATCACGGAAATATTTTTTAGATAAAATTTATTCCTTCCGAAAATTCTCATTGTATTGCCGAGTGTAAACGGAACGGAAAGAGCAAGCGCACAGGGACAAGCAACAATTAATACCGCAGTAAAAACATTAACAGCAGTTCCCAAATTTTGGGGTAACCAAAAAATTGCTGCAATTGTTGCAATTAGCAGAATGAACAAAGTAAAATATTTGCTCACCACATTTGAGAAATGCGTAAAGCTGCTTTCTGATTTTTTGTTAAAGATATCGTTGTTCCAGAGTTGAGTGAGATAACTTTGCGAAACTTCCTTAATTACCTCAAGCTCGATTGCACCGCCAACCTGTCTTCCTCCGGCATAGATCATTTCGCCCGAGACTTTATCAACCGGAGCGGATTCACCCGTAACAAAGCTGTAATCAATCCTTCCATTGCCGTTAAACAATATTGAGTCGGCAGGAATGATCTCATTTTGTCTTACAATTATTCTATTTCCGATCTGAAGTTTGGAAACCGGTATTGATTTTTCCTTACTATCTTTTTTTATCGTTATTGATAAAGGAAAAAACGATTTATAACTACGTTCAAAATTTAAGGCATCATAAGTTTTTTCCTGGAAGAGTTTGCCAATCAATAAAAAGAAAACCAATCCCGTAAGTGAATCAAAGTAACCAGCGCCTGTAGCGGAGATGACTTCGTAAGCACTTCGGATGAAGAGGACCAATATTCCAAGCGAAATCGGGAAATCGATATTAATTATTTTTTTTCTTAATCCCTTTAATGCAGAACCGAAATATTCCCACGCCGAATAAAACACAACGGGCAGAGAAAGAAACAGGTTGAGATATATAAAAAAGTTTTTAAGTAATTCATCAGAAAGATCGATGCCGAGATATTCCGGGAAACTGAACAACATAATATTCATGAAACAGAATCCGGCTATTCCTGTTTTATAGTATAGCTTCTTTTTTCTGTTGTCGTGAATCTCGGTTGTTTCATTATCTAATAAAATCTGTGGTTCGTATCCAATTGAAGAAAGTAGCTGTACAAGTCTTTTTAAACTTATTTTTTCATTATTAAATGAGACTGTGAGTTTCTTTTTCAAAAAATCGACTTGCGAATTGCTAACACCGTTATCAAGCTTGTAAAGATTTTCAAGAAGCCAGATGCAGGAACTACAATGCATTTGCAGAATATCGAAAGTTACTTTTGTAAGATTGCCCTCACTAAAATCGATTATGCTTTTAATCGTACTTTCATCATCAAGGTAATCGAATTTAGAAGAAATGACTTGATTTGGAGAAACACCGGGATTAGAACTTATATCGTAGTAATTGCAAAGCTTGTTCTGATCAAGAATTTCATAAACTGTTTTGCATCCGTTGCAGCAGAAAAATTTATCATTGATTCTGATCGAATCATCGGGACAATTATCACCACAGTGATAGCATTTAATATCTATTATCTTATTTTCTGAAGAATTCATTTTCTATAGTGTAACGCTGCCAAAATTATTTCTTCCTAAATCAGATTACCGGTTTAACAACCATTAAAATAACAGCCAGCCAAGGTGCAAGAGTCGCAACGGAACCCCAGGCATTCCATTGCTTTGATAATTGCTGATATTTTTCCCAATCGAATTCACTTTCAGAAACAGCAAGCTTATAAATTTTTTTTTGAATAGGAACAACCTTTATCATAAACACTACACCGGAGATGAGATACAAAATTATTGCCCAGAATATCCAACCTGTTTCAAGCAAGCTATATCCTCCGTGTAATGCAGCACCTAATCCAAAGATTAATAGTATAGCAACTCCCGGCATTGTGAAATAACGATCGGCTTTTATAATTCCATCAAAGGCGTCAGCAATTTTTAACCTATCTTCGGATTTATCGGCATGCACTTTCCAGAAAGGAGCAATCGTAATATTCCCTAAAAAAATAATTACAGCAATTACGTGTATTAGAACCAAATAACTATAAACCATTTTATTTCCTAATTTTTTTTAACAATTTCCCATAAAATAAACGAAAGTATATAAACAAAAAATCCTTCCCTATACAATTTCTTTTCTTTAAGCGGCTCGAGGTGTTTACAGATAACAAAGCGAACTTTAATATAACTAGCCACGAATGGAAAAATTCTCAAACTCTGGAAATTGGTCTTGTTGAAATTCTAAAAAAACACACCCTATTTATGCGTGTAAGCAAAACAAGAAATCTTGAAGAGGCAATACTCTGGCATTTTGGTGAGGGAGATTATTCAAGGAAAAAATTTGTGAATCTTAATAAATCGGAAAGAGAAGCATTGATTAAATTTTTGGAATCACTTTAAAAAATCCCGATCGTAATGATCGGGATAAAATTAATTCGGGCTCGTCATCTGATAATTTCCAATAAACCTATACAGTTTTATTTTCTCCGATTGATGAGATCACTAAACCAATCAAGAAAGCTACTATAATTGAAACGATACTAAATACCCAATCAGCTTTCATAGTCATAATGAAAATTGTCCCGATCACCAACATAATTTTTATCTTAAAAGTTTTAATAAGAACGGGCAGTCCAATCTTATTTTGAAAATCGGCAGGTTGGAGTTTTTCCGAAGCGTTAAGTGATTTAATAACTCCAACTATTTTCTTGCCTGTCATACTTCCTGAACCGGAAAGAACAACAATTAAGACTATTCCAACAATTGCCCATGCAGTCCAGCCCCACAATTCTATAACCATATAAATTCCGGATAAAAGAAGCAACACAGTTGAAACAGCAAAAGTAATACGAAGAAATTTCATCGATCCCATTATACCAAGTACCTGTTGAGTTGTAGCAGCACGGTCAAAAAAATTAAAAATAGATCCTTCGGTACCAAGTCCTAAAAAAAGACCTGCAGCTCCCAGAATGTGAAGGAAAAGAACAACTAAGTAAAAATGCATTAACCTACCTTTGAATCAGTTTTTAATATTATTTCTATCAAATATATATGACAAGAAATCATTTATCAATAATCAAAAGTTGATTGTAAGCAAACAAGTTTATTCAAATGACCTAAACCCTATGTTTATTTTTTAATGATTTTTTCCACAAGAAATGATCCGAATCAAGTTGCTGGTATGAATAGAGATAAGGGAGCCAACTAGTAAAAGAAGGATAGCTCTTTTAAAAAATTCGATGAATTTGTTTACAATAAACTAATGATTAAAGGTTATATACTTAACTAACAACTAATTGCGCCACTATTTTTCACAACATCTCCCTGCTATTACTAATTTTAATTTCTTACTTCCGTAATTTATTTTGTTTCAATTTCTGATGATGCGCTTTCCAAACCATCCGAACTTGCTTCAAGAGTAATTTTTCCAGCTTTATCTTCCGATTGAATAACTACCAAACACATACCATTAAAAGCTTTTCTGAAATTAGCTTTAAAAGATTCATGACTTGTTTCAGAACCGTTGTCAACTCCAACAATTCTTCCTTCACCAGATACTTTGAAGTTAATTAAATTATCTGCGTAAGGAACCAATATATTGTTTTTATCTACTACTTTAACTGTAACAAAAGAAAGGTCTTTTCTGTTGGCAGAAATTTGATTTCTGTCTGCGTAGAGAATAATCTTTTCCGGTTTTCCCGCCGTCTTAATTTCTGTAGTTAAAGTTTTTTTGTCTTTAGTGCCTACAGCTTTTAAAGTTCCCGGCGTAAAAGGAACTCTCCACATTAAGTGCAATTCATCACCACCTTTTCTTTTTATTCCAAGAGATTTACCATTTAAGAATAATTCTACTTCTTCACAATTTGTATATGCCCACACATCAACTATATCACCATTCTTCCAACCTGCCTGACTTGTAGGCAGATTCCAATTCGGAAAAACATGCAAGACTGGTTTTTCTGTCCATTCGCTCTGATACAGGTAATATGCATCTTTTGGAAAACCGGCAAGATCAATAATTCCAAAATATGAACTTCGCGATGGCCATTCATAAGGTGTTGGTTCACCGAGATAATCAAATCCCGTCCAGACATACATACCGGAATTATAATCATATTTGTTTACCTGGTTTAATGCTTCTTCGTGTGTTGCACCCCAGGGTGCACTGCAATTATCATAAGCCGAACAGGTGTTGTCAGGATTCCCATCATGAAAAGGTAAATCCCATCTTATAGGCCACCTGCGAATACTGTCTGAAGGCATATCATAATGCCCGCGTGTTTCCAATGCAGAAGTTGTTTCAGACCCAATCAGTTTTTCACCGGGAAATTTCTCGGGAAATGTTGCATAATCTTCACCATGATAACTAAATCCTATTAAATCAAGTGCGCCGGATTTTAGAACCGGGTTTAAAGGATCTGTACTGTTACAATTAGAAGTAATCGGTCGCGTTTTATCGAGCTTCTTAATTATTTCTACTAATTCTCTCGCTATGACAGAACCACTGCTGTCTTTCTGATCCCACTGTTCCACAACCTCATTTCCTATACTCCAGATAAATATGCTGGGATGGTTGCGGTCTCTTAAAACCATATCTTCAAGATCACGTTTATGCCAGGTATCCCAATCAAGTGCGTAGTCGTATTTTGTCTTTTCCTTTTTCCACATATCAAATGCTTCATCCATTACAATAAATCCCATCTTATCGCATAGATCCAAAAGTTCAGGGGCAGGAGGATTATGTGAAGTTCTGATTCCGTTACATCCCATTTCTTTAAGGATTTCAAGTTGGCGTTCAATAGCACGTTTATTTATCGCAGCACCAAGACTGCCGAGATCGTGATGATCGCATACTCCATAAATTTTTAATGGCTTACCATTTAAGAAAAATCCTTTTGCTGCATCAAACTCAAACGTACGAACACCAAACGTTGTATTATAATTGTCAAATATTTGATTATCATATTTCACTGTAGTAACTGCTTCATATAAATCAGGATTTTCAACTGACCACAATTCAGGGCTACTAATATTTAATTCCTGGCTTACTTCAGTAACAGAATCTTTCAATATCAAATTTGATGATTCTGTTTCTGCAATATTGTTTCCTTCTTTATTAAAGATTGTTGTTCTTACTGTAACTTGTTGATCCTTTTTGCGTGTATTTCGTACTTTAATTTGAATCGCAACTTTTGCGGATTTTTCCGTTACTTCAGGTGTGGTAATAAAGGTTCCCCAATGATCAATGTAAATTTTATTTGTTGTAACCAGCCAAACATTTCTATAAATCCCTGAACCTGAATACCAGCGTGAATTCGGCTGCTTTGAATTATCAACTTTTACTGCTAATACATTTTCTTTATTTCCATAATTTAAATACTGAGTTAACTCATATCTGAAAGAACTGTAACCGTAAGGACGCATACCGAGATAATGATTATTAATCCATACTTCGCTGTTCCTGTAAATTCCATCAAAATCAATAAAGATTAATTTGCTGGAATCAGCTTCGGGTAAAGTGAAAGTTTTTCTGTACCAGCCGATACCACCCGGAAGTGCTCCTCCTCCTACACCGGCAGGATTATCTTTACTGAATTCTCCTTCAATACTCCAGTCGTGAGGAAGATTAAGTGATCTCCATGAAGAATCCTTCAAATCAATTTCATTACCGTTTTCAATATCCCCTAAATGAAATTTCCAGTTGTTACAAAAATTTTCAGTATTTCTTATTTGAGTTGTATTTGGCGAACAACCAAGTAATGCTGTAATAAAAAAATAAAACAATACAGTCTTAATAATTTTTCTAAGTATAGATTTATTCAATTTTTTTGTTCCTCAAATATTAGATAATCTATCCTTGTTAAAGCAAGGCTCTCCTGATTATAGCTTGGTTACCTGTTTTGTCCCGTCATATTTAATAGTTTTATCCGGCTTCGATTTAAAATTTAAACCGGAAGGTTTTTCTTTACCGATCTTAATAATTTCAAAAACTCTTGTTTGCAGCATGCCGGGAAACTTCCCTTCCCTTTTTCCAATAGTGAGATTATGATCCGATTCCGAATAACTTATCGGAATAACAGAGAATTTTCCTTTTTCATAATTATAATTAATATTTTCATCTTCATATATATTAAACGATCCATTAGTCCCGGTGTAAACAAATAACCTGATTGTATCTACAGGATTTTCTGTGGTATATTGAATATCAGGACCACAAGGAATAATAGAGCCTTCTTTTACAAAAACTGGAATTTCCGTATAAGGGGCATCTGCATCAATTATCTGTCCACCTTCAAAATATTTTCCGGATTTCAAATCATACCAACCAATCCCTTCAGGCAAATAAATATTACGCGATCTTGCTTTATATTCTGTTACAGGATTAATTAATAAAGCAGGACCAAACATAAACTGATCACCAATAGCAAAAACATTTTTATCAGTTCCAAAATCCATAACTAATGCACGCATAATTGTATAATCATTTTGAGTAACCATACCGGTTAAAGAGTAAATGTACGGCATCAAACGGTAGCGCAATTTATCATAAGCAAGCATAGTTTGATATGCCGGATGATTTTCGGGCGCAACATTAAACATTTCACGATAAGGATACTGCCCGTGCACACGGAACAGAGGACAAAAAGTGCCAAACTGAAACCAGCGTGTCATTAGCTCTCTCCATTCAGCAAGGTTCGCACTGTCCGGGTGTTCATATCTTTGTTCAACTGCAAAACCACCGATATCGGTAGTCCAATACGGAAGACCTGATAAAGAAAAATTTAAACCTGCGGAAATTTGATTACTTAAATCTTCCCATCGTGATGCAATATCACCACTCCAGGTTGTCGCGGCATATCGCTGTTGTCCGGCAAAACCAGAACGGGTAAGAATAAAAACACGTTGATTTGGATTGGCTTCCCTCTGCCCTTCATAGACTGCTTTTGAATTCATCAAAGAATAAGTGTTTAAATATCTTGATGCTGATCCTAACGCTGTTGGTTCTTCCCGTAATATTGTTTCTTTCCTTGAAAGATTGGAACATATATCAGGCTCAGTTGCATCCAGCCACCATGCATCAAATCCTTTTGAAAAAAGATTTTTATTTATTTGATTCCAATAAAGTTTCCCGGCATCTGAGTTATAAGCATCATAAAAAGTTGAAACGTAACCCGGTCCTACCCAATCTCTTTGTCCTTTTTCAACATTACGCATGTAAAGCCAGCCACGTTTTTTAAATTCATTATAATGTTTTGTACCTACATAAAACTTTGGCCAAACAGAAATCATAGTGTGCGTATGAAGATTATTGTGAAGCTCTTTAATCATTCCCTCAGGATCGGGATAACGCGACTTATCAAATTCATGGCTCCCCCATTGATCTTCTTTCCAGTAAAACCAATCCTGAACAATATTATCAATCGGAATTTGCCGCTGTCGAAATTCTTTAACTACAGAAAGTAATTCATCCTGAGATTTATAACGTTCACGACATTGCCAAAAGCCCATCGCCCACTTCGGCATCATTGCAGCTTTCCCGGTAATTTCTCTATAACCATGAATTACCTGGTCCAGGTTATCACCATGAATAAAATAATAATCAATCTGATCAGCAACTTCTGAATATAGAGATGTATAATTCTTGATTTCTTTATTTTCCGGTGTAAGATAATCTAATCCAATGTACCCACCTGTATGTATCCATTCAATTTTAATTTGATAGCGTTTACCGGCTTCCATATTCAGTTTTAAAATGTGTGTCCAAGGCAGCCAATTCTGTCTCCACGAATCAACAACTAATTCACCGTTCAGCAACATTTTGGTATAGCCGCAAGAGTATAATCTGAATTTATGAATGCCGGGCTCGTTACATTCAATTTCTCCACTCCAACGAACAGCAGCTACATTTTGTCTGAATCCTTCCGGATAATCATCATTAACATCAATAAATTCATGTTCAATTCTTGATTCTGAACGTGAAGTATATAGAGATGTAAGTTCAGTGTCTTTAAAATATTCTGCAGTAAGGCCTCCTTCTGTTCCATCTTTTTCATAAAGCTTGAGTGTATTTATTGGTTGATAATCACGAATATCTCCTAATTTTGTACGGGAATTGTTGTCCCACAGGATTCCATAATTTTTATTAGAAACAAGAAAAGGATTGACAGCAATTATATTGTATTGCCATAGATCAACATCGTGTCCCTTATAATTCATAACACCATTTTGATGTTGACCGAGACCGTAAAAAGCTTCTCCTTCAGAAGGCTCTAAAAGTTGTTGAATATGATAAGTCTTTTCGCCCATCACTTCAGCAGGAGTAATAATTTTTCCACCACCATTTTTTTCATTCAAGAGTGAATTATTATTACTATCATAAAATTCTATTTTACCAGTTATTGAATCGACACATACAGTAATTTTAGAAGTCGAAATTTTTACAATACTACCTTCTTCTTTAACGGACCAGTTAGCAGGTTGCCAATTGGTTTTATTTACCATAAGACTGGCACGTGTTGAAAAAGAATCAACTGGCGATGCAATAACACGAATTATTTCATCAGAGCATATTTGAATTTTTAATAGGCGTGGATCGGTTACTTTAACCTGCTTAAGTTTAAAGACAATTCCGTCCGATTGCTTTTGATAGGCAATAGCATAATTAAGTCCCGCCGAAATAATCAATAATACTAAAAGAGTAGCCAGTAATTTATTATTCAAAAAATATTTCCCTGCTAAATGAAATGAATTGCTCAAGTTTTAGAATCAAAAATTAAAAAATTCATCTTAATGAAGAATTATTCGGTATTGGGATAGTACCCAAATAAAATTATTATACAAATTTAATCTACAGGTGTATTAAATGATACACGTACTAAAAGATAATTACTTTTTTTAGTTTGATTGAATAAAGGAAAGATGCTTAATAGGTTACAAACAAATTAACTGCTGCTAGTTTATCCTTAATATGCCCCTTTGTCTTTTCACTAATAGGTTTTGATTAAACTAGGATTGTGATCCGAAAAGGTTTAAAATAAAAAAGGCGACTACCTACTCTCCCACACACCTGCGCATGCAGTACCATCGGCGTTCAGGGTCTTAACTTCTCTGTTCGGAATGGGAAGAGGTGTAACACCCCGGCTATAGTCGCCAAATTCAAATAAAAAACAATAAAATGAAAGAAGAAAGAGTAGAGTCTGATAAATATAAGAGAAAACAAACCTGTGAATAAAAATTTATGGTTAAGTCTCACGACTTATTAGTACTACTCGGCTAAATACATTACTGCACTTACACCTGTAGCCTATCAACCTCGTCATCTACAAGGAGTCTTAAGTCCATAAAGGAGGGATACCTAATCTTGAAGTATACTTCGCACTTAGATGCTTTCAGCGCTTATTACAACCGAACATAGCTACCCAACAATGCCACTGGCGTGACAATTGGTGCACTAGAGGTTCGTTCACTCCGGTCCTCTCGTACTAGGAGTAACTCTTCTCAAGTATCCTGCGCCCGCATAGGATAGGGACCGAACTGTCTCACGACGTTCTGAACCCAGCTCACGTACCGCTTTAATTGGCGAACAGCCAAACCCTTGGGACCTTCTTCAGCCCCAGGATGCGATGAGCCGACATCGAGGTGCCAAACCTTACCGTCGATATGAACTCTTGGGTAAGATCAGCCTGTTATCCCCGGAGTACCTTTTATCCTTTGAGCGACGGCGCTTCCATTCGCAGCCGTCGGATCACTAAGTCCTGCTTTCGCACCTGCTCGACCTGTATGTCTCGCAGTCAAGCTC